>OHRS01000346.1_pt1 | contig 27570 bp, 24 predicted proteins | sample 1578441 | NCBI WGS metagenome assembly OHRS01 (sample SAMEA3879592, study PRJEB24766) | human gut metagenome | biome: human-associated habitat; feature: feces | place: USA | collected 1985/1987
CCACCGGTGGATACTTAAATTTTTTCAGCAAGTGCTTCACCATCTTACGCATACTTGCGCGGGCAGTTTCTTTTTTCTGCAGGTCTATTACGCTCGCATTACTGAATTTCTGCGTTTCCAGCCATCTCCATTGCAGCGTTCGATTGACACAGGTTGAGTTATCGGCAGATACAGCAAACACAACGGGCGGCTCTGATAACAGAGCTGCCCGTTGTGTTCGTTTATGAAAAGGAGAACTTAGATCTCATACCACTTGATCTCGTTGGCATCCAGATGCAGAGCAAAGCTGCTGCCGTCTGTGGTGTAAACGGTGGTGTCCTGCGGCTCGTAGGTGTTGTTCACCACGCAGTACTTGCCGTTTTTGACGTAGGCGTGCACCTCCACGTTGTAGTTGGAGCTGAACCATGTATGCAGCTCCTCCTCGCTGTGGGCACTCCACAGGATAGCGCGGTAAAGGGTACGGCTGTTGGCAAAACTGTAAGGCACACCGCTGATGTACACGGCACGACCCTTGCCGAAGTCGTGTGCCGCCATCTGCACTTCTTTGTTTCGCTGCACCAGCACTTCGGTGCCTTCCAGCGCATAAATATTCCTCTTGCCCTCGCCAAAGTCCACGGGTTGGTCGGCGTCCTGCAAGATAAAGTGGTCCGGGTGCTCCTCCCAGTTGTATTTGTCGTAGTTCAGGGTGAAGCCGTTTTCCTCCTCCACGCCCAACACAGTGGCAAGTTGGAAAATGTGCCCCTGATACGGGTGACCGGAAGGCTCACCCACGCCGATAAAGCCGCCGCCGTTCCAGACGAACTTGCGGATAGCGGAGGAGATCTCCGGATCTTCCCACCAGATGCCGCCGGTGTGTGCGGTGTCGGCATCGCCGACATTGATAATGACATCCAACGAATCCAGCAGATGCGGGTCGTTCTTGATATCCTCAAAGCTGATAAACTTCACATCAAAGGGCGCACCGGACAGCATCTCAATGACACCGGCATAGCTATAGTTCTGCTTGTAATAGAGGGCGTGATGCACCATGTGACAGCCCCAAGCCCGCATTTTACCCCAACAGTTCAGCACGGCCACCCGCTTGACACAGTAGGGTGTGGTGCCCTTGATGTTCTCGTACAGTTCGCGGAACTCGTTGCAGACGCTCTCCACGTAGTCCACGAACTCCGGGAACTGCAAGGCCAGTTTCAGATAGCCGCCATAGCCGATGCGGTCGATGGGCTTGCGCAGGATAGCGCGGCGGGCTGTAACCCAGTTCTCCTTGGCTTCCCGCACCGGGTCGCCGCCCTCGTGGAAGGTGTCGGGGAAGAAGTACGGCAGGAAACGGCCCTCGGTGTACTTCACGCCCTCAATGTCAGAGATCAGGCGCAGGGTGGAGCCGTTGCCCACGCTGCCCACTACGGCATCCAGTCCGATGGTCTTGAACTCCGGCATGAAAGGTTCGGTGCCGATCCAGTGATCGCCGAGGAACATCATGGCTTCGCACCCGCACGCGTGGGTGATATCCACCATCTCCTTGGCAAGCTTTGCCACCTCGCGGCGCTGGAAGGCCTGAAAATCCCGAAATTCCTTGCTGGGCACCCGATACTGGTTGTTGTAGTAGCCCTGATCGATGATGTACTCCGGGCGGAACTTGTAGCCCACTTCCTGCTCAAACTGGTTGAGGATATAAGGGCTGACCGAAGCAGAGTATCCATACCAGTCCACGAACTTCTCCCGCTTCAGCTCGTCGAAGATCAGGGTGAACTGGTGGAAGAAGGTGGTGTAGCGGATGACGTTTACATAGGGGTGCTCTGCAATGAACTTGCGCAGGCGCTCCATGGAATACTTGTGGGTCTTGGGCTGACGCACGTCAAAGGTGATCTGGTGCTCAAAATTCGTCCAGCCGTTGGTGGTAGCGTTGTACATATGCACCGGGTCCCAGATGAGGTAAGCCAGAAAACTGACGGTATACTCATGGAACGGTACGGCCTGTGCGGTCACACTGCCGTCGGCGTAGCTCCACTGCTCCGGCGGCACGGGCTGACCGGTGGTTCGATCCATGACCTCCCACCAGCGGGTGATGTCGTCGTTGGTGTTCACCTGCATCAGCTCCGGGCTGATGCCCTTCATCAGCGGGATGGTCACGGTGTCGCCGGGGGCGGTGTAAAAGCCGGTCATGATGTAGCACTGCTGTACCTCGTCCGGGTTTGCCTTTGCCCATGCGTTGTCCTTGCGGGTGGTATAGTAGGTGGAGTAGATCTTGGCGTCCGCATTCTTGAGCTGTTGCGGGAAGTCGGTGCCGTCGCAGTCGCGGATGGCATCAGCACCCCACTTTTTTAAGATCTCCAGCGTTTCGGGCACAACGTCCAGGTCTGTGGGAATGGTCACGCGCCCGGTCTTTCTTATTTCATCCATGGGAAACTCTCCTTTTGCCTCTCTTTGAATCGTAGGGGATCAATCGTAGGCGGCGTTATACAGCGCCAGCACAGCCAGCAGCAGCGCTACGCCCACCAGCATGATGCCAAGCCCTGCCAGCTGTCCGGTCATTTTCCAGCCGGACACCACCAGCACCAGTGCCAGCACGAACAGCACCAGCATCAGGACCATGCGCAGGGCGGGATGGTTTTTCCAGTATGCTTTCATCGTTTGTCACCTTAACCTTTCAGGCCGCCCACGGTCATGCCCTGCGTCAGCTGCCGCTGCACGCAGATGTACAAAATCAGGGTGGGCAGCATTACCAGCACAAGACCTGCATACATCGTGCCGTACTGGGCGGCGCTCTGCTGCGCCTGCATCAGGTTCAAAAGACCGACCGGCAGGGTGCGGGGTGCCTTGGTGGAGCTCATCAGGGTCATGGAGATGATATACTCGTTCCAGAAGGACAGGAAGTTGAACAGGATAATGGTGATGATGGAGGGCTTTGCCATGGGGAAGATGATGCGGGTCATGGTGGAAAAATAGCTTGCACCGTCGATATAGGCGGCCTCCTCAAAATCGTGGGGCAGGGTGGCAAAGTAGCCCGACAGCAGGTAGATGGTAAAGGGCAGCGCGGTGGCGGCGTATACCACCGCCAGCACCACCAGATTGTTCAGCAGAAAGCCGCTACCAAAATGGCTTTTCAGCCACACATCGCCGTCCCGCAGCATCAGGAAGATGGGCACCACGATGTAGTTCACGTTGATGAACAAGCCCGCCATGAACAGGGTGTTCAGCACCTTGCACCCCTTGAAGTGAAAGCGGGACAGGCAGTAGGCGGCGGGCAGGGCAACGACCAGCAGCAGCGCCAGCGCCAGCGCGGTGACGATGACCGAGTTGAGCATATATTCGCCCATTTTCGCGCCGTTCCATGCGTTGACAAAGTTCTGCCAGTAGAACCCGGCGGGCAGTGCCCACGGGTTGCCGTAGAACTCTGCATTCTGCTTGATGGAGGCCATGAACACCCATGCCACCGGCACGATGATGGTAACGGCCAGCAGAACCAGCACAAAATAGATGAAAAACTTGTACAGACCTTCCGCAGAGCGGGAAGATTTTTCGGTGGTATTCTGCATCTTCTTCCCTCCTTAAAATTCCAGCGTATCGCGGTTGGTGACCTTGTTGACACAGGCGGACAGGGCAAACGAGAACAGGAAAATGACCACGCCAATGGCCATGCTGTAGCCATACAGGCCCGCGTCCTTCTGGCTGTACATATAGCTCAGCGCCACATCCGATGCGCCGTTGGGGCCGCCGCTTGTCATGGCCTTGACGAAGAGGAAGGCCATGTTGATGGTGGAGATGATGAAGAAGGTCAAAGTGGTGCGGATATTCGTCCAGATGAGGGGGATGGTGATCTGGAAGAACTGGGTCAGCCGCCCGGCACCGTCCAGATTGGCGCTCTCGTACAGGCTGATGGGCACGGCAGACATGGAGGCCATGTACATGACCATGTAGTAGCCGATGGCCTGCCACACCATGGCAATGATGATGGAGGGGATGACCAGTTTTTCGCCCTTCCACAGGATGGGGTCGCTCATGTTGCGGAACAGGCCGATGATGCTGTTCAGCATGCCGTTTTCCGGCTTATAGATGGCAGAGAAGATGCCGGAGATGACGACCACCGACAGGATGTTGGGGATGTAGAAGATGATGCGGAAAAAGTTCTGGCCTTTGATCTTCTCCCGGGTGAGGATGGCGGCAAATACCAGTGCAAAGGCGAAGGTGATCAGGGTGACCGTTACCACGAGCAGGATCATATTCTGCATGGAGCGGATGAACTGGGTATCTTTCAGCAGATGCTGGAAGTTTTTGAGCCCCACAAAGGTCTCGTTGGGAGAATAGGCACCCCGCTCATACAAACTCATGCGGAACACGTTGAGGGTGGGCAGGATCATAAAGAGGAAAAACAGGATGGTAGCCGGTGCCACACAGAGGAATACGAACCGTTTGCGGCTTTTATCCGTTCTCATAGGGGATTGAGCGCTCCTTTCTTGATGGTACTGTACAGCCCAAAAAAGCGGAGGCGGTAAAAACCGCCCCCGCTGGGCAGGGCTTAATTACTCGATGATGTTGGCGCGCATCTGGTCGCTGGCGGACTTGATGCCGTCGATCCACTGCTGCTCGGTCATGCTGCCGGACACCAGAGAGTTGACAGGGTCGAAGAACACGGTGCGCACTTCCACGCCGGGGATGGCACTGAAGGCTGCAAAGTTGCCCATGGCGGCCTTTGCGCCGTTGTCGTAGATGGAGTAGAACATCTTGTTGTCGCCTTCCAGATCATCGGCGATGCCCAGCACAGGCTGGATGGCACCGCTCTCGGCAAACAGCTTGCAGGCTTCGTCACTGTACAGGTAAGCCACGAACTGCTTGGCGGCATCCTGATGCTCAGCACCGGCGGGGATCCATGCCTGCTCGAACCAGGTGTAGCTGTAACCATCGCCGCCGGCCTTGACAGCGGGCAGGGCGGTCATGCCCCACTCAAAGCCGTCTGCACGGGGAGCCTCGGCCATCTCGCCCACGATCCAGGTGCCGTTGGGCATGAACAGGGCCTTGTTGTCCAGCACCAGCTGCTGGTTCTGGGTAAAGTCCTGATCGTTGGCCTGTGCGGGGGTGATGGGGTTGGTGTAGGAAGCCAGCTTTGCCACGATATCAAAGCAGGTCTTTGCCTCGGGGGTGTCCCAGATGCCTTCTTCGTAGTGGGTAGCCTTGTTGAAGAAGTCGGGGCCACCTGCGGCGTACATCAGCGCATAGAAGAAGGCGTCGAAGTAGCCGGTGGTGGGGTAGGTGAACAGGTAGGTGCCCTCAGCGGCAGCCTTGTCGCCCAGTGCCCACATCTCGTCCCAGGTCTTGGGCACGTCCCAGCCCTTTTCCTTCAGGAAACCGGCGTTGTAGAACAGGCCGCAGGGGCTGTAGAACATGGGGGCCAGATAGGTCTTGCCGTCGCCGTAGGGGTTGGTCAGGGAGGTGTCGGTAAAGCCGCCTGCGATCTTCTCGCTCACCTTCTTGCTCTCGCCGGGCACGGTCATGCTCAGCACATCGGTGATGTCCGCGATCAGGTTGCCCTTGATGAACTGCTCGGTCAGGGCAGCTTCACGGCCGGTGGCCAGATGGACCACGTCGGGGTAGTCGCCGCCCTGCATGGAGGGGCCGATGACGTCCTCCAGCTTTTTGTCGGTGGTCAGGTCCACCTTGATGCCGGTCTGTGCGGTAAAGGCCTCGGCGACCTTCTTCCACATATCAGCGCCGTAGCCGGTCTCGATGGCGGCTACCTTGATGGTAACGTCTGCAGCCGCCGCTGCGGAAGAAGCGGCGGTGGAGGATGCCACGCTGGATGCGGTGGAGCTGGAAGAGCCGCCGCAGGCAGCCAGACCCAGTGCAGCGGCGCCAACGCCGGCCGCCTTCAGGAAATTACGACGAGAAATACGATTCATACTGTGTTGCCTCCATCATTTTGTTCCGTTCAAACACAGCCGGGCAAACAGGCTTTGCCCGAAGGACTGTGTGTTTTTCTGCCTCCAATATAAATTCTTTCGCTTCCTTGCTCAAGAGGTTTGTTGTTTCATTTTTTATAGATGTTGCTTTCTGAAAAATTCTTCCAGCAAAAGTGCTAAAAATCTTTTAAAAGTTTCAGCATAATCCCCAGCCTGTAACTATTTTGACATATTCCGAAGGGACTTGAGAAACAAAAATATAAAAATTAGCCTAAAATCAGGGCTTGCTTTTTTTGTATGTTCCCTCTATAATGAGGGTAAAGTGCACGAAACAACGCACCATTTTTTGATAATGTTTTTAGAATGTTGCGTTTATTTTTAGAAAATTTGCGTTTCCCGAAGGAGCCGATCATCTATGAGTACCCAGCGCTTTGATATCCGCCACGCGCCCGCTCCGCGGGAATCCTTCCGGCTGCTGTACATCAGCAAAAGCAAATTTGGCGGCGATTGGAACAGTACCACCCACACCCACTCCTGCACGGAGCTGTTCTACTGCCTCAGCGGCGAGGGACAGTTCTACCTTGCCGGGCAGCTGTTCCCGGTAAAGCCGGACGATATGGTCATTGTGAACCCGCAGGTGGAGCATACCGAGCTTAGCCTGAACGCCTCGCCCTTGGAGTATATCGTGCTGGGCGTTGCCAGCATGGAGTTTTTGTTCAGCAAGGCGGATACGAACTACGCCATCTTCAATTGCCGGGAGAACCGGGAGCGGATGGTCACGTTGCTACACATGCTGCTGGCCGAGGCCGACCGCAGCTTAGACGGCTGCGAGACCGTTTGTCAGGACCTGCTGGAGGTACTGCTGATCTGGCTAGTGCGCTGCACCACCATTTCGCTGCAGCTGGAGGAGGCTGCCCCGACCGAGAACCGGGAGTGCGCCGAGATCAAGCGGTATCTGGACACCAACTACCGCGAGGATATCTCGCTGGACCTGCTGGCAGAGCTTGCCCACCTGAACAAATACTATCTGGCCCACACCTTCCAGCGGGAGTACGGCATTTCCCCCATTACTTACCTGAACCGCCGCCGCATTGAGGAGAGCAGGCATATGCTAGGCAACACCAGCTACAGTCTGGCGCAGATCAGCGAGCTGATGGGCTTTTCCTCCCCCAGCTATTTCTCCCAGTGCTTCCGCAAGGCGGAGGGCATGACCCCCAACGAATACCGCCGTCAGACGCGGCAGGGAAAACGCCCCGCCCCGACAAAACGGCATGAAGTATAACGAAAACGAGGAATTTATGATGAAATCCGTTACCCTTTCTTTGCTCCAGTCTGCTGCAAATGCCTTTGATTTTGGCGGGCCTGTGCTCTGCGATGCTCACCACTATGGTGAGGGGCATATCAACGACACCTTTGTGGTCTGGCGGGAAGATCATTCCAAACGCTTTATTTTGCAGCGCATCAACACAGATACCTTTACTAACCCGGTGGGCCTGATGGAGAATGTCTGCGGCGTGACCCGGCATCTGCGGGCGAAAATTCTTGCCGAGGGCGGCGACCCAGCACGGGAAACGCTGAATGTCATCCCAACTTTGTCGGGGTCGACTTGCTATCTGGATGCAGACGGCGGCGCATGGCGTGCCTATGACTTTGTAGAAGATACCATCTGTTTGCAGCAGGTCGGCAGCGAAACCGACTTCCGCACCGTGGCCGAGACACTGGGCAAATTCCAGAACCAGCTGGAGGATTATCCGGCCTCCACCCTCCACGAAACCATCGCCCGCTTCCACGACACGCCCAACCGCTATGCCAATTTTGAAAAAGCCCTCGCCGCCGATGCACTGGGCCGGGCAAAAAATATCACGTCGGAAATCGAATTTATCCATGCGAGGGAGCAGGACTGCCATGTCCTGCTGGATCAGCTGGCAGCTGGCGAAATTCCTCTGCGCGTCACCCATAACGATACCAAGATCAACAATGTCCTCATCGATGCCGCTACCGGAAAAGGCATCTGTGTCATTGACCTCGACACCGTGATGCCGGGACTTTCGGCCTACGACTTCGGCGATTCCATCCGCACCGGTGCCAACGACTGCGCTGAGGACGAACCTGACCAGAGCAAAGTCCATTTTGACCTGCATCTGTACGAAGTGTTCGCCAAAGGGTATCTCTCCACTGCCGGGGCATCCATGAGCATGGCAGAAAAAAAGAGCCTTGCATGGGGTGCAAGGCTCATGACGCTGGAATGCGGCATCCGTTTTCTGACTGACTATCTGGAGGGCGACCATTATTTCCATATTGCTCGCCCGGATCACAACCTCGACCGCGCCCGCACCCAGTTCACACTGGTGCGGCAGATGGAAGAGGTTTTCGATCAGATGCTGGAAATCGTCTGCCCGGACAATCACTGATTTCGCAATCTCCTCCATTCGGATACAGCAAGAAGCATGGACGCTCTCCTTTTCGGGGGCGTCCATGCTTCTTTTTACAGCTTATCCCTACACACCCATCAAATCGTCCTTTGAGGACGCTGGGAGCGTCGAGGACATGATGCGCTGCAGCAAATCATGAAAGCCCTTTTCAGCCCTGACCAATCACAATCCCCCAATGGCTATCATTGTAGCTGTAAATAGAAAAAACAGCTCAAGCAGCCTCCTATAAGTCCTACTATCACCGCTTTGCCGCAATAATTTTTTTCAAATTATCTTGACGCACCGTTCAATGCGTGATATTCTCTGTCACAAATCCCGCTGCTTTTGTGGATTGGCTTGAAGCCATCCACAAGATGTGGTCGTGTTCATTTTGAACACAGCCTCGCCGTGGATCATCCCTAAAAGATCAACCGCCCCGCAACACACCCGATTCATTTTGCCGCTGTTTCACCCGACAAAATCATCGCTGCGCTGCGTGGGCGGTATTTTTCTTTTATGGGTAACGCACCTTGAAAATTTCATGAGCCGGCCGGACGTGATACCGACTTTTTGTCAACGCCGCTGCATAAACAGGGGCAGGAACTTCGTTCGGAGCAAACGGTGACCCCATTACATGAGCAGCACCACCTCTACTTATTTTTGCGTCTTAACAATTCGGAAACATTTGTTGAAAATGCGTTTTGAGCGCAGCGGTAGAGGGCAAGAACCGTCCCGTGGCCACAAATTTTCAATTCTTGAAAATTCTGTGTTCCTCCGGGACTACACTTCTGCAACGCTCGTGCGTTTCCGAAGTGCTTCTTGTTGGGGCGTGCCTGCCCCAAACCCTGCCGAGTAACAATAAAGTTCATAATTGTTCCATGGACTGAGTATAACACATCCTTCGACGGTACACTACTCCTCTTTTTGCAAAAATCCAATTATCTTCGGTGACCTGTCGTGAGATGCAATTATTTCATGTCGTTTCACCAATCACTTGACTTGGTTTGAAAAAACACAGAGCATATGATACAATAGAACAAATAATGTTGTCTACCGAGAAAGGAAGTGTCTTTCCATGAAAAAAATCCATAAGTTCTTTTCTAAAGATTTGCTCCATATTCTTGGTGCTGTTGGGATTTTTGTTGCTTTTCTGATTTCTATCGCCTATAAGCAAGTTGGAATCGGGGCACTCATAGCTGCGTGGCTTATTGCTATGGCAATTATCGGGGTAGCATGGATTACAGACATCCGCAAAGCAGACCTGCTGAAAAACGGAAAGATTGTTTCCGGAAAAGTTAATGCAGTAAAAAGGGTTCACATAAAATTCCACATGAGTACCTATCACCTTGCTGATGAAGATGTAATTTATCCTTGGGTGATTCGGTACCAATACAAGATTGGAAAAGACACTTATTATGGACAGTCCCATTGGTTTTGGTTCAACCCTCTCGTGAGCAAGGGAACACCTATAAAGGTGACTATTGACCCCCAAAACCCAGAAAGAAGCATTGTTGCTGCATGGGAAAGTTAATAGATTGTTTCTTTCCTCTATGATGACGGAAATTTCAAAGGAGCGTAATCTCCTTTGGCACACGACTTTGGAACAAAGTCTAGTGTGTTACACCTCGATAGAGGTGTGCCGCTCCCAGACACAAAAAGTCCCATGGCCAACACCTCGGCGGTGTGGTCATGGGACTTAATGCTTTTTAGGCCTAGCGGAGTGAACAGTAACCAATCCTGACATCCAGTTGCCGTGTCATTTGTTGAATACTGTTTTACGAACAGTCTGCGGACGTGAAGACCCACCATTATATCATCAGCTTCGACCCCAGAGATGCAGCCGACAACGGCTTGACCATGGAAAAAGCACAGGCACTTGGCCTGAAATTCTGCGAAGAAAACTTCTCCGGTCACCCCGCCATCGTCTGCACTCACCCGGATGGGCATAACCATTCGGGAAACATCCACGTCCACATTGTGATCGGCAGTATCCGCACACGAGAGGTGGAACGTAAGCCCTATATGCAAAAGCCCCGTGACTGGCGTGAGGGTATGAAGCACTCCAGCACAGCCCAGACCATGCGGCACTTGCGTGTCGAGGTCATGGAGCTGTGCGAGGGTGCCGGACTGTACCAGATCGACCTGCTCAACGGCTCCAAGGAGCGCGTGAGCGAAGCTGAGTATTGGGCGCGTAGGCGTGGTCAGTTGAAACTTGACCGTGAGAACGCAGCCCTCACCGCAGCTGGACAGCCGCCCCAGCAGAAGAAGTTTGAAACCGTAAAAGATACCCTGCGGAAACAGATTTCTTCGGTGTTGTACCGCACAACGAGTTTTGAAGATTTTTCTGACAGGCTCATGCAGCAGTATGGTATTGCCGTCAAGGAAAGCCGTGGGTGTCTGAGCTATCTGCCCGCTGGCAGAACGAAGTTTATCCGCGCGAAACATCTCGGGGACAAGTTCGATAAGACGGCAGTGCTTGCCACATTGCAGGCAAACGCCGAACGCAAACCCAAGGTACAGTCCAAGCAGGATACCATCGGGAAACTGATCGACATCCAGTCGAGGATGACCGAGGGCAAGGGCATCGGCTATAAGCGTTGGCTCACGAAACACAATCTCAAAGTTATGGCACAGACCGTGAAGCTTCTGCAGGAAAAGGGCTTGACCGACGAGGACGCTCTGAACCAGCGCATCACCGAACTGGAAACCAAGTATCACGACTCGCTGGCGGTGGTGAAAGACCTCGAAGGTCGCATGAAAACCAACAATGAGCTGCGCTATCACATCGCAGCCTACACCAGCACCAAGAATGTCGCACAGCAGCTAAAGACCGCCAAGCGACCCGCAGCCTTTGAGGAGCAGCACCGTGCAGAGCTGACAGCGTACCGGGCGGCAGCAGCCTATTTCAAGGCAAACAGCATCACAAAGCTGCCCAGCCCGAAAAAGCTGGAAGCCGAGTATGCGCAGCTGGCATCCGAAAAGGCAAAGTTCTACGAGCAGTACAAGGAAGCCAAGGAAGAACTGCTCAAACTGAAAACCGCAAAGCAGAATGTTGCGTCCTTTTTCCGGGAGGAAGAACCGGCGCAGCAGGAGAGATAAAGGAGTGTGCGAATGATCAACCTGAAAATCGATCCGGAGTTCCAGTCCCAGATTCCTCCTCTGACCAATGATGAATTTAAGCAGCTTGAAGAGAATATCCTGAAAGAGGGCAAGCTGATTTCTCCTTTGATCGTGTGGAACAACACACTTGTTGACGGACACAATCGTTATGCAATCCTCCAAAAGTACCCAGAGATTTATTTTTCCACCATGCCGCTCCCGTTTGAAAGCCGGGAAGAAGTTCTCGCTTGGATCTGCAAGAACCAGTTGGGGCGGCGCAACCTCACGCCGGAGCAGAAGAAGTTCCTCATTGGAAAACAGTACAGTGTGGAGCATCGGAAGCCCGGTGGAAACGGCAACAACCAGCACACGGCTGCTGCCAAGAAAACCGCCCCGGAGGAATTGTGTCAATTTGACACAATTCCTCCCACTGCCACAGAAGCAAGCGTTCGTAAGCAGATTGCAGAGCGGAACAATGTCAGCGAATCCTACGTTGCCCGTTCTGAAAAGTTCATGCGGGGCGTGGAGATCATGGAGCAGATGATGCCCGGTACAAAAGAAAAGATCCTGTCCGGGCAATTCAAAGTCCGTGATGCCGATATGCACCGCCTCGCCAGAGCTGATTTTCCGAACCGCAAGCAGATCGTGCACGAGATTCTGCACCCGGAAGACCGTCCCGCTCCGCAGTCGAGCTACTCACACTATTCTGGAATCAACTACTCCGCGCTGGAGGTCGCTGTCCGGCGGATTCAGCAGGACTTTGATTTTTTGATGAGATACTTGCCTAAGCTGCCGGACGATTCCTACGCCAAAACTGAAACACTAAAAATCCTCAAGCAGCATAAAGCGTATATGGCACAGTTTGAAGAAATGCTGAACGATGAAAAAATCGCATAACGACAGACACCTGTAAGCCATCAACGAGCCCAAAGCCGCAAGTGCAGGGCGGAAAGCATCCGCGCCCTTGCGCCTGATATGAAATTGGAACTTTGATTTTCTCGCCCGACTTTGCCACAGTGGGACAGTCAAAGGAGCGTGCGTTTGAACAAAAAGAAAAAGTCCACAAACATTTCCCCCTATCCCGATGAAGTCATCGACCGTCTGGCACGGGCATTCTACCCGGCCATCCTTGCCTGCTGGAACAGCGAGGAAGGCCAGAGGGAGTTTGCCGCGTGGCAGGCAGAGCAGGCTCATCACACCCCCAGCAAAGAGAAACAGAGCGTTCCCGACGGGGAACGCCCTGTTGTACATATCGCAATTCGTAATTGTCTGTGGATTTTCAGGGTGCGTCCGGGTGGACGCACCCTGTTTTTGTCTTTGGGTAGCATTAAAAACAGGGCTACCTCAGTTCATGATCTTTCAGTCCGGCTAATGCTTTTCTTGCATTTACACCGGTATAGTCGTTCGGGAATTGATCAAAGGTTGATAATTCACTTCAACCTAAGTAAAGTGGTTTGATCTTATTCTGCTGTCATATCTATGAAGCGCGAACGATATACCTCTGGCGGAAGTTTTCGGCGAAAAATCTGATACACTGTTTCATCATGAGTTGTGATTACAATCTGTTTTTGGCTTTTCTCAATGATGCTCCGCATCAAATCGGCAAAACCAAGAATGTTCATGTCATCGAAATGTCCAACCGGATCATCTATCACAATGGTGCCGATGGGAATCTCAGTCAGCGAAAGTGCGCGGCTTAAGAACGAACTCAATGCAACAGTATTCAACTGTGCCGTGCTAAAGAATAATTCTGGGTGATAGGGCTCGCACTCATCTGCCAGTGTTTTGATATACAGCTCCGGTTCGTTTTTTTCATCGTTATACATGATTTCATAACTAACTTTTTTCATGTATGGATGTGGGTCAATTTTCTGATAAATCTCGTTAAAAAGAGGTTGCTGGAAATATTTTTGTAGTTCAGTCAAAAGGTTCTTCTTTTCTGCTTCCAGTGCTTCCTGAGCTTTTTGCAGAGATTGCTTCCGAGTGACCACTTTACGCTCCAAGGATTCAATTTTTGTCTTGTGTTCGTTGTACTTCCGGATACTTTCACCAACCCCTTCCGAATGAATCACATTACCCAGTTCGTTGATTTGTGTTTGCTTCCATTCCTGCTCCAAGATGCAGATTTTCCTTGCCTGTTTCAGATCCTCCATTTGTGGTTCAGGTTTCTCTACAAGGGTGGCAATCTCTGAAAATACTTTCTGTTGCTTCCGTAAGGCTTTTTGCGCTTTTATACGCGCATTGTCAAGAGCCTCCATGCTACTATGCGAGATTTCTGCTATCAGATTCATTTTTGCCTGCAGTTCATTGATTTTGCTGTTTTCCTCAGCCGATTGAAGGTGTAGAGAGTGCGCTCGCTTGTCCCAATCGAAATCCAGTGACCGCTCTCGCAGGTAAGCAACGCTCTTTTCCCAAAGTGGATCTTCCGCTATTCTTGCACTCCACGCTTTGAGTTTATCAACTGTACATTCAGCACTCTGCCTTTCCACCTGAAGATTCTTTTGCTGCTGCTCCAGCAATTCTTTTTGCGTGCATACATCGTTTTCCTCCTTTTTCCAGTTTTTGTTTTGTTCTAGGAGTTCATTCTCCACCTCTTTGACGGTAAGAGGCTGTTTCCAATTCCAGCCCAATCCAGTAGCATTCAGATGTATGTCTTGTTCTTCTTGTTCGAGCACTTTGATGTGTTCTTCCGTGCTCCTTTTTCTTTGTTCTGCTACAAGAAACGCGTTGTCATACTGCGCACAAATCTCGTCTTCCTTTTTTATCAGATTTTCGTACTCGGACAGCCATCCCTGCCTAATCCGTAGGTAAGCTATATCAATACTCTTCGTCTCTTGCTGAATTTGACGAGCTTCTTCTTCCAACTGTTCTTTCTGACTTCTTTCAAGTTTGAGCGTCGCTCCATACAGCAGATTCCAGCTTTCAAAACGAGTGTGACATAGAGGACATTCACACTGCTCTGGGTGCTGCTCCAAAAACGCTCTTCCTTGCTCTGCGATGTAAAGCAAGTCCTGTTCTGCTTCCTTGGCTTCTTGAACCTGCTTATCGTAACTTGCCTGCCGGGTCTGGTTGGTATGATACCGATGCATTAATTCATCGATTTTTGCAGAATAGGTGAATAGCGGATGGTTTTGAGGGATAGGGTGAGCAATATAATCCCCGAGTTGTGTGGGCAAAATATACTTTGAAAGCTCTTGACGATGCTTCTGCTGTGCGTTCTTTCTGAGGAGGGACTCTTTTGCCACCGCTTTTTTCTGTTTGAGCGCAACCAGTTCTGCGGTTTTCTGCTTTTCGAGTGTTTCCGCTTTTCTGGCCATCTCTAATAGCTCTTTTTCATTCGCATCCCAGAGATTTTTTTCGAGCTGCATTTTCTCCATCTTTTTGTACAGCTCTTTCAGGGACAACTCTGTTTTTGTTAACTTCCTGATGAGCGATTTTAAAATCCGCTCCCGTTCCGGCAGTTGCTCACTCACAGCGAGAAGCTGTTGTGTCTTTTGCGCCATCTGAGCCTGGCCATGTTTTTGGATATATCGAAGGAGCTCACATTCTTGCTGCAGTTTCTCTTGTACCTTGTAGGCATTTTCCAGTTCGATCCGCAGTTTCTCGTATAGACGGCGATTATTTAAATTTTTATCGCACTGCTGATATTCCTCCAATCTTTGGTGAAGTTCTTCCAACAGCTGCGTATAGCATTCACCTTCGCGGTCCAGATAGAAATCAAGGGTTTCCTGCTTCTTTTGAGCTTTTTTCTGTTCGTTTCGAAGTATCTCATTGCAGCTTTTCGCCTTTGTCATGATTTTGAGAAACTCATCGATTTCCACTTTTTCCTCAGGCATTTCCAGCTTCAGGACATCCGGAACGCTTTCATTGTAGCACTTGATATTTTTTCGCAGTTCTTGGGAAACAGCTTCTACCCATTTCAAATCTTCCTGTTCATGAACTAGCCTATCCCGTTCAATCTCGATATTTTTGCACAACTTTTGTTCCTCGGAATACTCTATGTATCTCCTTTTGTATTGCTCTTGAAGAATGCCGTTCGGATCAACGCACACCATCCATTCGTTATAGCGATCTGACGGTTTTATCGCACTCACAAATTTTTCAATTTGGTCATGTGGCATAATGATCTGATTCCAATGCAACTCATTCTGAAAAGGTCTCTCTTTTCCCTCTAGTGTTCCCTTAAAAGTACCTACGTTTAAATCATTTGGGCTTCTTATTACTACACGCTGAAGTTCATCTTGAGCTCCTGCGCGGTTTTTCAGTACGAGTTTTACAAATGCGTGTTCTTTGTTTTTACGGTACTCTTCTACGCTTTTGTATTTTTCCCGGTTATGAAGAAGCATATTGCTTCGCCCGATCAGCTTTTCCATATCAGAAAGACGTTGAATTTTTCCCGTCAGAGCCCATTCGAGTGCATCACAGATGCTTGTTTTTCCCATTCCGTTCGGTGCATATATCATGACCAGCGAGGCAGGGCAGTCCGAAGCATTTTCGGCAGTAAATGCAAAGTTTTTCTGTCCTCTGTAAACACGAAAATTTTGGACTTGCATAGAAAGAAGTTTTGTTTCTGAAGTATTCTGAGGCACCAGATAGTTCAATTCAAAAATTTTCTCATTGATCTCCCAGAGCTTTTCTTCAATAGACAACTTCTTTTTGCTAACAAAAATATATTTTTTTGCACAGTAAGCATCATTTTCAATCTTTTCTTTTTCAATGGTATCCAGCGGTTCTGGAAGGAAGAAGCAGAGATAGAAATTACTTCTTTCCAGAAGAGACTCCACATTGCTTTGATAGAGGAGCGCAATATTATCATTTAGCCTTTCCCAATTTTGCTTCAATTGCTCCGGCGAAATGTATTGCGCAATAAACACATGAGCCGCATACTTTTCTTCTCCCAGCACACGATGATAATAGAAAATCTCGTCTGATGTTCCTGTCTTTTTCAGATCATCGCACGCTACTTGGCTCCAACCTGATATATCCGTTTTCATTTCCAAAGCTCCTTCAATTTTTTCTGAATGACTGCCCTCACCATCTCATCTGTAAGGTACTCGTCCACCATGTCATACGAAAGATCTTCCAAAAGTGTACGAAAAGAATCCAGCGAAATAATCGCCATCGATACTTCCCCAGGGTCACCCTTTGTGACATGAAACATATTTTCCCGTTCACTCGTTCTTTTATAATTTTGCTGTACAATATTTTTGATAACATTAGAACAACGTCTTCGGCTGATTTCTCGCGTTCCTGGCAGAGAGTCTTTTGAATTCAAAAAGAATAGTGTCTGATTTTGAAAATGATTTTCCGAAAAGCCGCCTTTTTTAATAAGTGTTCGCAACACGCCAGCAATTTCATATTTTTCATCTGCACATAAAAATTCTAGATTGACCGGGATTTTTTCTCCTGCATCGGTCTGTATCTCAATTTTAACATTTTCCCACGAGCTTGGGCAATTTCCATTTATAAGCCAGATATATACTGCGGTAATCGCTCTGCCCTTCCAATACTTCACGCAGCGTTTTCCCATGTCGCAGGGGAAATCATTTGGAAAAAACTGCTCCTGATGGGTCTTATTTAATTGCCCTTCCGACAGGTGGAGCCTTTCAACAGTGTCCTGCAAAAAAATGCCGGGACGTTCTGGGTATCCGTCGGCCAGCGTTGACAGACCATTTTCGAATTCGCTTGCTTCCAAAGCAAGACCATATTCCGTTAAAAGGAGTCCCAACGCATAAGAAGACACTGCCCACGCGACATTTCCAGCGTCTTCGCTCCCATAGCTCTGCGAGACTAGACCTATCAGCTTTGGGTATTCTGAATCGCAAAGGAACAGCCCGCTTCCTGAGTATCCTGCCATCACCTCGTTCCGTTCAATTGGATAGGCGTTATCGGTGTGATAACTGAATTTAAACGATTTTTCTTTGTCATTGTCTGCTGAAGTGGAAAGCTCCACCCTCAGACCCATTCTTCCCTTTGTCCGATCTTCGGGAGTCGCTTCACTGTCCGTACTTTTAGGAAATCCTATCAACTGGATTTGCGTTGATATTTTAGCATCTCCCAGACGAATCTCAGGGATGTTATTCATCCAGTCGTTCCAAGGAACCTCGACGATTGCAGCGTCAAAAATATACTTTCTGCCATCGTGCATAAAGCCCGGACAGTAGTGAATATTGACTGCTTCATCACCTTCCGAATCAGCCAATTCCAAAGAAATTTCCTTCGTTCCGTTTTCGCTCCAAACGGACAAAACGGCCGGACATATGTGAGAATTGGTCAGAGCACTTTGCAAAACATGTCCTGCCGTCAAAACCACCGCCCGTTTTTGAGCTTGTAGTGTGTAAAGGACGCCTGTTCCCGCCACAGAATTTCCATTATGAAATGCAATCCGAACCGCTACGGATTCAATGTATTTACCAACCTCTGCCGAATCCATATAATTCCAACCCGCTTTTCACTATTTCCGATGTGTTTTCCGACGACAACTCTATCAAGTTAAGGTTACCCGCATCAAGCCATTTTTTACGGTCCTCTTCTGTAAAGAACGAGCTATAGATTGACTTTTTCCACCAACTATAATTGCAATATATCGTTGCAGAGCCACAGCTACGCAATAACTTTGCAAGCACCGTTTTATTGGGCAGCTTTCCGCTTTTTCCATCCGTGCTCAGTAAATAATTTTGTGTCCGTAAAATTCGTAGCAACTCATTTGAACAGTTATGCTTGCTGCCATGGTGCGACAACTTGACCAGATCAACACAGCAGGGCTTTTGGCTGGAATAGCCCAGTTTCAAAAGGCCATCGACGCATACAGATGGATGTGCATCTCCCAAAAATGCAATTCGTATTTTCTCAAATTGAAAAAGGAATGCAATGCTTGCACCGTTACTGAGACTCGCATCCTCTGGTACATTGCATCCGCTCAATTCATCCAAAGACACTGACCATTCCGGGTCAGCTCCACCATAAGGGGTGGCTGGGGGTACCTGCATCAAATCCGAACAATTTTGAACCAGATTTTTGAGAGAGGTGTCACTCGGACTAATAATGCAAAACTTTGCATCCCCGATTTGGATTTCTCTGCAAGACTGTACTATATAGGGGCAGATGCGTTTTTCCAGTCCATACTCCCGAAGAAAATCTGTTAATTTCATTAAATCGTTTGCACTGTATCCTGGTGCATTTGCCATAGGAATTTTTACGGTCTCTTCGAGAAGGGGCCCCCATTCTTCCCCGCTTTGGTGATGTTTCCAATATCCTCTTCCCGTATTCAGGTAAAGCACAGCAATCTCCGGGATGCAATTTTTCTTTTGAGCTTTCTGCAATCCTACAAGCATTCCCATGATGTGATCCTGATCGAAATGCGTTAGGAGCATTGCATCTACTTGTTCACCATTTTCGTAAATGCGTTTCAGCATTTCACAAAAATCCGAGGCATTCGACTTTCGACCACCATCTATCACGATATTATGATATCGTTTTTCTTCGTCATGTTTGTACCGAAGCCAGAAATAATCGCCATCGTGTGCCTTACATGAAAACAGCTTTACCATGTTTTCCCCTGTGCCCAATATAAATAGGTTTAATATGTATATGCACAGTATATCACGATAAAACAGGGGCATCAAGTAGCCAATGTTAGAGGCACTTTAGTCGGTGGTGCTGTCAATTTTTTGATATGCTAGGGGCGAAAACTTTTTTCAAACAGCAACCATCTTAAGCTAAAACAGCCAACAGTGCGTTTTGTTTTACACCATTGGCTGTTCCGATTCTGTCTATTGGGCAGCTACAGCTTTACTTGAGTCAATCTTCTAACCCATGGCTCCCGGCCACATTCTTCAAATATTCCTCCGGGTCACTATTCAAAATCAAGTCCGCATAGCCCAGCGGGTCATTATAGACGAGATAGTCTAACTCCGACCTCTGTGCCATGGTAACATCCAACGCATCCTCGACCCCGGTGCAATTGATGGAAATCTTTCTCCCATCCCGGAGCAGCAGCTCCACGCAGCCGGTGTCCATGTTGAATTTGCAGGTTCTTTCATCGTACTTCATGTTTGTGTCCTTTCTGCCTTACAGCACTCTTACAGTGGTCTGTCGTGCTTTCTTATGATAAGGTCTAGGACGTTTTTCGATGGAAGCAAGGGATTCGTTCTGTTTTCCAAAGAATACAAAAAATCCGAACCCTTCTCCTATTGGAAAAAAGTTCGGATTTTGTTGTTGTGGTGCACCTCCAGGGACTCGAACCCTGGGCCCACTGATTAAGAGAAACCAACGTGCAACAATCGTCAATTCCCAGAATTACGCAGATTCGTTGTTTTTATCGATTTATCGTAAATTTGCGTTTTGCATCTGCTGCATCCCTTGCACCTGTTATCCCCTCTTGCATCCGTTATCCAGCCGTTCCGGTGTGCAAAAAGTGTGCAAAAATGTGCAGAGCCAAAATCAGCCCCTTAAACAGGCATTGAGTTTTTATGCAAAGCCGGAAAAACGGCCGGGTTCAAGCCCGACACGACAGCTACAATCTTGCCTGTTCAGACTAAGCATCAAATGTACATCAACAACTACGATTCATGGCAGGGATTTGGACAATCGAACAGACACTACTTTATATAGAAAGAAGTTCCCTATGAACAAACTGCTTTTCTGCCGCTACAACATGGACACCAACCGGGTGGAAGCCCGGTTTAAGGATGGCACTACCCTTGCCATCGACTGCATCGCCGTGGAGGACGAATACGGCAACACCCCGGCACAGCGGGCAGAGCTGGACTGGCTGCTCTACAACAAGCCCTTGGAGTATGCCCAGCTTGTGCTGGGTGGGGAGATTGAGCACTACCTGTCACTTGGCTGTGACCATGGAAGAATGGAAGATTGATTGACAAGGTTACATAACAGTTAACACAGCTTGCATTTGCCCTGCAATTTTTCAGAATGGAACGCCCCAAGGGCATCCGGTCTATATCCGGCAGATTTTTCATAAAGAATCAGCCGGGTATTTTTGTTTGTCATAAAGGAAGTCTTGCTTTTTATTGTAAAATTGGATACAATATAAAAAAGACATTTGCACGGAGGACTCTATGGAATATATCGGCATCCAGAAGAAAAACGGCGGTGTGGTGGAAGCCCTGCAGCAGGCCATTTTATCTGGGCAGATCCCGGCGGGCACTGAAATGACCCAGAACGAACTGGCAGAGAGTCTCGGTGTCTCCCGGATGCCGGTGCGGGAGGCCTTGATGATCCTTGAATATCAGGGTCTTATCATCCGCCTGCCCAACAACCATGTAAAAGCTGCTGATTTGAACGAAGATGCATTGCGGCAGATTTTGGCGTTAGGTGCACAACTGGAACGGCAGGCGATGCGTGCGCTGCCGCAGGATGCGATGTTGGCAGGCGGTGAGATGCTGCAGCACCGTACCCTGCGGACCGTCCTGTCCTATCCGCTGCACCGCAAGCTGCTGGAGAGCATCCAGGAGACCTACATTGCCTTTGCCGTGAGCGCACGTCCTACGCCGGTGAACGACCGGCTTGCCCGCCTGCTGATGCTGGACCGTCAGGGCTCCCCTGATGTGCCGGATGCATGGAACGCCTATGAAGAAGAACTGCTGCATCTGATTTTAACGATAAGGAGTCAATATGCTGGGACTGAAACCCATTAAGCTGCTGCCTGCCCGCGAGCGGGTAGCTTCCGCTTTGCGGAAAGCCATTATCTCAAAAAGCATCCCGGAGGGCGCAGAACTCACGCTGGAAAACACCGCACAGGAACTGGGTGTGTCGGTCACGCCGGTGCGAGAGGCCTTTCAGATCCTTGCCCGTGACGGTCTGCTGGAAGTCAAGCAAAACAAGTGCGCCATTGTGCTGGGCGTAACGGAAAAAACGATTCGGGAGCACTACCAGCTGCGCGCTGCCTTGGAAGGCACCGCCTGTATGCTCTGCTGCCAGAACAACGCTGACCTGTCCAAGATCAAAAACTGCGTGGATACTGCTGAGGAGGCTCTTTCTCTTCAGCAGGCCGGAAATTATACTGACTACAACCAGTCCTTCCATTTTGAGATCTGGGAAGCTTCCGGCAATGAAAAAATGCGCAATCTTCTCTCGGAGCTGTGGAACGGCCTGTCCATTGGCGTGGAGATGAGCGAGTTGGACTATGCCCTCAACTCCCAGAGCGAGCATAAAAAGATCTATGCAGCGCTGGAAGCACGGGATGCGATGGCCGCACGGGCTGAAATGGAAAAGCACATCCTGCGCAGCATGGACGATGCGCTGACCTATTATTTATAAGATCAAGGAGGACAAGACAGTGTATACCTGTGCGAACTGTACGGTTCTGGCCTGCGCCAACAACGAGCCGGAAAAGATGCCCAAAAACTGCCCTATGCGGAATGCTTCGGTGATGGAGGCCGCCCGCGCCGGCTATGATTTGCCTGAGAATCACGATTTCTACGTCAACTGTTCGGCCATTGAGGGGCTTGGCTACTGTCAATGGCCCCGCCTGAAGGAGACGGTGGAGTTCTGCAAGCGGATGGGCTACCACAAGCTGGGTCTTGCATTCTGCAAAGGTCTGCGGAAGGAAGCCCGCATCGTGGCCGACCTGCTCCGTGCGCAGGGGTTTGAGGTGGTGTCGGTCATCTGCAAGACCGGCGGCATCTCCAAAGAAGAAGTGGGCATCCCGGAAGAGGTCAAGATCCACCCCGGCGAATTTGAGGCCATGTGCAACCCCATCGCACAGGCAAAGCTTCTGAACGAACAGCACACCGATTTCAACATTGAGGTCGGACTTTGTGTGGGACACGACTCGATGTTTTATAAGTATTCGGACGCCATGGTCACAACGCTGGTGGCCAAGGATCGTGTTCTGGCGCATAATCCCTGTGGTGCCATTTACTGTGCCGAGGGGTATTTCAAAAAGCGGCTGGAATAAAAGAAGGAAAAAACGTGCGATCTCCAAAGCAGATGGAGATCGCACGTTTTTTGCAGAAGGCGGCGGAGGGAGATTTTCTTGTATCCTACTGTTTGTCTGGCGTGCACAAAAATTGGTACATAATCCGTGCAATGCGACAAAACTCGAAAAAAGGGATTGACAAATCTCTGTTTCGGGTGTATTCTCGTGTCGTCAAGTGGATACATTATCACAGATTAAATATAAAAATTTAAAAAGACGCTGCCGAGATTCCCGGAATTCCAAGGTTCCGGGCAGACCCTTCCAGAACGAAAAAGGACTGTGAGGGCACAGCACGGCGGCAAAGACTCTGCACAACGAGGTGCAGCTGGGGCGTTCCGAAAGTCAGGGCTGTTTTGCTCTGACAAAAAATGGATACATTATATTTCATTAAAGGAGGATTCCCCGGTATGTCAGCAGCAACTATCACCCTACTCTTTCTTCTCTTCGCGGTCGTCATGTTCGTGTTTGAGAAGATCCCCCTCGGCGTAACGTCCATGATCGTCTGTGTCGGTCTGGTCGTCACCGGCGTGCTGGATGTCAAGACCGCTTTTGCGGGCTTCATCGACAGCAACGTCATCCTGTTCGTCGCCATGTTCATTGTCGGCGGTGCACTGTTTGAAACAGGCATGGCCAACAAGATCGGCGGCATCGTTACCCACTTTGCCAAATCCGAGCGCAGCCTCATCGTGGCCATCATGGTCATCGTTGGCCTGATGAGCGGCGTGCTCTCCAACACCGGCACCGCCGCCGTCCTGATCCCCGTGGTCATCGGCATTGCAGCAAAGTCCGGCTATGCCCGCTCCAAGCTGCTGATGCCGCTGGTATTTGCAGCGGCCATGGGCGGCAACCTTTCCCTCATCGGCGCACCGGGCAACCTCATCGCCCAGAGCGCTCTGGGTGAGATCGGGATGTCCTTCGGCTTCTTCGAGTACGCCATCGTGGGCCTGCCCATCCTCGCCGTCGGCATCCTCTTCTACGCCACCCTTGGCATGAAGCTGCTGCCCAACCATCCCGTCTCCGATGATGACTCCTTCGGCGGCGAGCAGAACTTCAGCAATGTTCCCAAGTGGAAACAGATGCTCTCCCTTGTCATCCTCGTGCTCACCCTGCTGGGCATGATCTTTGAAAAGCAGATCGGCATCAAGCTCAACATCACCGGCTGTATCGGTGCGCTGACTCTGATCCTCACCGGTGTCATCTCCGAGAAAGACGCCCTGAAGTCCATCGACCTCAAGACCATCTTCCTCTTCGGTGGTACGCTGTCTCTGGCCTCTGCACTGGATAAGACCGGGGCAGGCGCAGAGATTGCAAACATCGTCATTGGTGCTCTGGGCGAGAATCCCTCTCCCTACGTCCTGACTCTGGTGGTCTTCCTGCTCTGCTGCGTCATGACCAACTTCATGTCCAACACCGCAACCACCGCTCTGATGGTTCCCATCTGCCTGAGCATCGCACAGGGCATGGGTGCCGACCCTCGCGCAGTCCTGATGGCTTGTGTCATCGGCGGCTCCTGCGCTTACGCAACGCCCATCGGTATGCCCGCCAACACCATGGTGGTTTCTGCCGGCGGGTACACCTTCAAGGATTATGCCAAGGCTGGCCTGCCCCTCATCCTCATCGCAACCGTCGTCAGCATGGTGATCCTTCCCATCGCATTTCCGTTCTTCCCGCAGTAAAGCGGACAGGAACGTTGAATATGAGTGAACCAACGCGCAAAATGTACCAAAGCTAAGGAGGCATTGGAATGAACAAACAGGAACAGGTGCAGCAGATGACGACCTATATGGCCAACTTTGTGAGCCATATCGCCAAGGTGCTGCCGGACGACATCATCAAAAAGCTGGATGAGCTGGGCGCACAGGAGGATGCTCCTCTGTCCAAGGTCATCTACGAGACCATGAAGCGCAACCAGAAGCTGGCCAAGGAGCTGAACCGCCCCAGCTGCCAGGACACTGGTGTGCTCCAGTTCTGGGTAAAGTGCGGCGTGGACTTTCCCCTCATCGGCGAGGTGGAGGGTCTGCTGAAGGAGGCTGTGGTCAAGTCCACCTTTGAAGCACCTCTGCGCCACAACAGTGTTGAGACCTTCGATGAGTTCAACACCGGTTTGAACGTGGGCAAGGGCACTCCCACCGTGTGGTGGGATATCATCCCGAACAGCGACAAGTGTGAAATCTACGCTTATATGGCAGGCGGCGGCTGCACCCTGCCGGGCAAGGCCATGGTTCTGATGCCCGGTGCAGGTTACGAAGGTGTGACCAAGTTCGTCATGGATGTCATGACCAGCTACGGCATCAATGCCTGCCCTCCGCTGCTGGTGGGCGTGGGCGTTGCCACCTCTGTTGAGACCGCCGCTCTGCTGTCCAAGAAGGCTCTGATGCGTCCTCTGGGCAGCCACAATGAGAACGAGCGCGCAGCCTATATGGAGAAGCTGCTGGAGGACGGCATCAACTCCATCGGCCTTGGCCCTCAGGGCATGGGCGGCAAGTACTCCGTCATGGGTGTGCACATTGAGAACACTGCCCGCCATCCTTCTGCCATTGGCGTTGCCGTCAACGTGGGCTGCTGGAGCCATCGCCGCGGCCACATCACTTTTGATAAAGACCTGAACTACACCATTGATACTCATTCGGGGGTGACTTTGTAATGCTGACCATTAAAGACGGAAAGAAGATCCTTACTACTCCGGTTTCCGCAGAAGACCTGAAGGACATCCATATCGGTGATGTCGTTTACCTGAACGGCGACCTGACCACCTGCCGTGACGTGGCGCACCGCCGCCTCGTGGAAGAGGGCCGCCCGCTGCCTGTGGATGTCAAGGACGCTGCCATTTTCCACGCCGGCCCCATCATTCGCCCTCTGGAGGACGACAAGTTCGAGATGGTGTCTGTGGGCCCCACCACCTCCATGCGTATGGAAAAGTTCGAGTATGAGTTCGTGCAGAAGTCCGGTGTCCGCGTCATCGTGGGCAAGGGCGGCATGGGCCCCAACACCGAGCGCGCCTGCAAGGAGTTCGGTGCCATCCACTGTGTTTTCCCTGCCGGTAACGCCGTTGTGGCTGCCACCGAGGTGGAGGAGATCGTCGAGGCCCAGTGGCGTGACCTCGGCATGCCGGAAACTCTGTGGCACTGCCATGTTAACGAGTTTGGCCCCCTGATCGTTTCCATCGACGCTGAGGGTCGCAACCTGTTCGAAGAGAACAAGGTCATCTTCAATCAGCGCAAGGATAAGGCCGTCGAGGAAATTTGCAAGCACGTTGGCTTCATCAAATAAGATCCAACTGCGAAGCCAGCGTTGCCTATACCCTGCGGAGAGCAACCATCCATCAAAAGCTTCTTCTCCTAAAATGAACTCACTATCACGTTAATTCTAACAACCATATTTGCTTTCACAGATCCAACAGACTTCTTATCATTTACTCCTATCTTCATTACCCTGTTTATTCTGCTTCTCCGCAAAACACCCCGGATGCTGTCTGCCATATCAGCATCCTGGGTGTTGCTATTTGCGGTCAAATATGTGCACGAAAAAAATGCAGACAAAGAAGATCTTGACCGTTCTTTTTGTTCTACACACCTTTGCCACTGCTTTGCATCTGCAAGGTGGAAGTAATCCACAGGAGGACAACCCAAATGAGCCCATTGGAGATCACACTGGTCATCCTGCTTGTAACGATCATCGCCTTTGTATCCGGTAAAGTCCCGTTCTCGGTCATTTCTACCGGCATCATTCTGGCGCTGATCCTCACCGGCATCAAGACCCCTGCCGAGGCCTTTGGCGGCTTCATCAACACGAACGTGGTCATGTTTGTAGCCATGTTCGTCATCGGTGCAGGGCTGACCAAAACGCCCCTGATTGACAAAGCCCAGAGTCTGGTCATCCGCTACAAGGACAATATGCGGATGCTGATCTTTCTTTCCTGCGTGGCAGGTGCGTTTCTGGGCGCCATCACCAGTGCCACCGCAACTGCCGCTATCATGATCCCTCTGCTGGTAGGCATTGCGAACGACATTGGCGTGAGCCGCAGCAAGCTGCTGTATCCTTCTATGGCCTGTGCCAACATTGCCACCCAGATGACCTTTCTCGGTCAGGGTGCTTCCAACATGGCATGGAACGATGTCATGATGCAGGCCGGCGCACCGATGCCGCTGCACATCTGGGATTTCACCATTGCGCGCATCCCGATGCTGACCATTGCCATCCTGTACATGACCTTTGTTGGCTATAAGCTGATGCCGGATATTCCCAACGAGCAGTTTTCAGATGCAGCCCATACGGCTTCTGAGAGCGAAAAACTCAGCCCCTTCAAGCGCAAACTGGCTGTCCTGATCGTTCTGGTCTCCATTGCAATGATGCTGCTGGAAAATGTCATTGGTGTCAAGATGTATCTCACTTCCTGCATCGGCGCTGCCGCTCTGGTGCTGACGGGTGTGCTGACCGAGAAGGAAGCTCTCAACTCCATCCACCAGCCGACCATTTTCCTGTTTGCCGGTGTGCTGGCTCTGTCGGACGCCATCCAGACCACCGGTGCGGGCGATGTGGTGGCAGACTGGATGATCCGCCTGCTGGGCGATACTACCAATCCGTACATCATTATGCTGGTGTTCTTCCTTGTTCCCTTCATTCTGACACAGGTCATGTCCAATCTGGCTACCCTGACCATCTTCATCCCGCTGGTCACTTCCGCCTGTATCCGCATGGGCGTAGACCCCCGTGCTGCCGTGGTCGGCGTGATCACAGCCAGCTGTGTGTCCATCATGACCCCTATGGCAGCTCCCTGCCAGATCATGATCATCGAGCCGGGCGGATACACCTTGAAGGATTATCTCAAGTGTGGTACCCCGCTGGCGCTCATCCTCATTGTCGTGTCCGTATTTTTCCTGCCGACACTTTATCCTTTTGCCTGATTCTGTTTTCCCACCGCAGTAGTATCCGCAAACTGCATATCGTAAATATGCCGTTCTGTTCGGCGCTATTTTTGAAAACTGCAATAAAAGCAGCAGAAATTTTTGAGCATCTCATAATTTTGTCAAGAGGGCCGGCACCGTCCGGCCCTCTCTCTTTTTGCCAAAGTTTTCCTTGTGTTTTCTTGCAAGCTGCCGAAATCAGCGTGTTCTCAAAAGTTCGCGTTTGCGAAGCGTAGCGCAGCAATGAAAGCCCCAGTGGGGCTTTTAAGCAACAGAACGGTCTTGCGTAGCAAGATGGAGGGGCTTTGCCCCGACAAGTTCGCGTT
>OHRS01000347.1_pt1 | contig 27539 bp, 18 predicted proteins | sample 1578441 | NCBI WGS metagenome assembly OHRS01 (sample SAMEA3879592, study PRJEB24766) | human gut metagenome | biome: human-associated habitat; feature: feces | place: USA | collected 1985/1987
ATTTGGGCATGGACCGTCGTACTACCGGGAATTTGTAGACTCCCCGCGAACTGATGGTCGATGCCGTTTCGCTTCCCAAAATGATTTCTTGGGGGAGTTTTTTGTAATTTTCGATATATTTGAACGGGCGGTAATTGAATCCCGGTACGTCCATGACTGCCGCCATGTTGTTGTTGACTACGGCGTCCGGGGCATCCATGCCTTGCGTGACGGGACGAGTGGGATCTTCGCGGTGGCAGATGTTTTGTAACCATAACGACAGTTTGGGGCCTTTGTCGCCCGCCCATTGGTCGGGGACTTCATTCCCGATACACCACATGACTACGCTGGGATTATTCCTGAAATGGCGTACTAAGTTCACGATATCTTTTTCTGCCCATTCGCCGAATACGGTGTGATATCCGTTTTGGACTTTGGCTGTCGCCCATTCGTCGAACGATTCGGCCATGACCATCATACCCATTTCGTCACAGGCTTTAATCAATTCGGGTGCGGGCATATTGTGCGAGGTGCGAATGGCGTTACAACCCATATCTTTCAACATACGGATTTGCCGACGTATTCCCGCTTCGTTGGCGATGCCTCCTAACGGGCCTAAATCGTGGTGATTGCAAACTCCTTTGAATTGCACCCGTTTGCCGTTCAGGAAGAACCCTTCGCCTTGTCGGACTTCGACGGTGCGAATGCCGAAAGTCGTCGAGTATTGGTCTTTCAGCACATCGCCTTCATATATTTTTGAAATCGAGGTGTAGAGGTCGGGGGTCTCAGGAGTCCATGCCGCAGGATTTTCTATTACAAATTCTTGCTCGAATAGGTCGTTGTCGAAATTGCTTCCTTGTTTGCGACCCGTTGCTACTATCTTTCCGTTATGGTCGACCAAGTCGGTCACGATGACATAGTCGCTCAGGGATTTCCCAGACGGGTAATTCCAAGAAGTCGCTTGCTTTACTTTTGCATATTTGTCGGTGAGTGCGGTGGTGATGATTTGTGTTCCCCACACCGGTACGTGGGCATCGTCGGTTACGATCAGGTGTACATTTCGGTAAAGACCGGCGCCGGGATACCAGCGGGAGCTCTCGGTAAAGTTTTCGAGCCGTACGGCAAGTGTGTTGCTCTCTCCTTGTTTTAAGAAAGGCGATGCGTCGACAGAGAATGCGTTATATCCGTTAGGCCAGTAGCCTGCTTCTTTTCCGTTGATGTAGACACGGGCATGGCTCATGGCTCCATCGAATACCAATGTACATTTTTTTCCGTCTGTATATTCGGGGACATCGAATCGAAGCCTGTACCAGCCGGTTCCTACGAAGGGTAAACCTCCGGTACGCCCGGCGTGTTCCATCGCTTCTTTCTGTCCGTCTTGAACAATCGCCGTGTTCTGTTTGTCGTTGTTGATACTGAAAGGACCATAGATAGCCCAATCGTGTGGGATACAGACCGATTGCCATTTGGTATCGTCGAATTGCGATGTCTTGAATTCGGGATTGTCTTCCCTTGTAAATTTCCACCCCTTTTCTAACAGTTTTTCAGTACGAACCTGTGCCGATAACCATAAAGGGGCAACTAAAAGTGTTAATAGTGCGATTCTTTTTATCATATTTGTAATTTTAGATGGATATGGTAAAAAAATTTCGGATAATATCTATTACGTTTTTATTGGTGGATAAGAGGTTTAGCGAGCATTTTTCCCAATTCTCGGGACGAGACTCACTCGAAGTATTCTTCGTCTTCTTCGTCGGGAATGTGAACGATAAAAGTTGTCGCTCCTATCGTCACCACATCGCCGTCGTGTAATACCGCGCGTTCCCGATCGCTCAACAATTCATGGCGGAGGAATGTGCCGGTGAGACTGGGATTGTCTCTGACCGTGAGTATCGGTCGATTGCCTTTTTCTTTCACGTTAATGATGCAGTGGCGACGATCCATGCTCATGTCGCTCGTTTCGATGGGTATATCCACTTCCGTACCTTTCGATGCACGGCCTATTATATTATCGCCTGCGTGTAAAGGAAATTCTTGCCGGTATCCGAACGCATTTTCCAGTACGGTGATAAACCCGAGAGAGGTGTCTATGTCGTTCTTGTGGCATGCGTCTATCTCGGGCAGTGTCATTAGGAATCGTTTACGACAGGCCGGGCAAATGAAAGATATGTTGCAGGAAGCATCGTAACGAGACTCGTCGAAAGAAAACGTTTTTCCGCATTTCGGACAGATTACCTGTTTCATAAATATCGAGAAGTAAGTGGCAAATTATTTTTCTTTGTCGAAATAATATTCTAACACATCTTTGGCCGCCATAAACGAACTTTGCTCGTTGTTCAACACTTTCTGTTGTTTCTCTTCCAACATTCTTTCGATTTGAGGATTGCGATAGAAGTGGTCGCGAAGTTGTTCGTTTATCGTTTCGAACATCCAGTATTTGGCTTGTTCTTGCCGTTTGTAATCGAAATATCCGTTTTTCTTGACAAAAGCGATGTATTTGTCTATCATGTCCCAAACCTCGGCGATTCCCAACTCGTAGTATCCAGAGTAGGTGAGCACTTGCGGAGTCCAGCCCGAAGGTGTAGGGGGGAACAGATGTAATGCGTTACGGAATTGTGCTTGGGCTAATTTGGCTTTTTCGATGTTGCTTCCGTCGGCTTTGTTGATGACGATACCATCGGCCATTTCCATGATGCCTCTTTTGATTCCTTGCAGTTCGTCACCTGTACCGGCTAATTGGATAAGCAGGAAGAAATCGACCATCGAGTGCACGGCTGTTTCCGATTGCCCGACCCCGACTGTTTCTACAAAGATATTGTTGTATCCGGCGGCCTCACAGAGTACGATCGTTTCACGAGTTTTCCGGGCTACACCGCCTAACGAGCCTGCCGACGGTGAAGGGCGGATAAAGGCGTTGGGGTGTATCGATAGTTTTTCCATACGGGTTTTGTCGCCCAATATGCTACCTTTCGAGCGTTCGCTACTGGGGTCGATCGCCAATACAGCCAATTTCCCACCCCGTTTCAGTACATGCAACCCGAAAGTATCTATCGATGTGCTCTTGCCGGCTCCCGGTACGCCGGTAATACCCACCCGCACCGAGTCGCAGGCATGGGGCAGACATTTTTCTATGACTTCCTGTGCGAGAGTCTGGTGCTCGTACAGATTGCTTTCCACCAAAGTTACGGCCTGACTGAGTATGCTCGTGTCGCCTTTGACGATACCTTCGACATATTCAGAGGCTGTAAAGGATCGACGTTTCGCTGTCCGCATCTTTTTCAAATACGGATTCACGATAGGCGGTTGTTCTATTCCTTTGTTTACTGCAAGTCCTGCATATTGAGCGTCATTTTCGGGGTGATCCATAATTCAAGAAATTAAGAGTTATTCAAAAGAACCTAATACCCGTATGGGAACCGATGGTCTTTCGGGGTCATCGGTAATAACCATCAATCGGCTGTTCAATAAATTGTTACGAGCCATAGACGGGTCTGCTTCGATAACCAACTCGGTCGTTTTGCCGGGGTTGAGCGTATTTCGTTTCAGTTTTATGTTCAGAGAGCGATTTTCATTCGCCACTTTGTGTATCGTCAACCGACTTTTTCCGGTATTCGTTATTTTCAAAGTCTGTTTTTTAGCAGTGTTCCCTTTGATGATACCAAAGTCTATGACATTGCTCGATAGCTCGATGTGTCCGGCGTTTTGACGCTGTTCTGGCGAGAGGGAGCTAAAATCGTCCAGCAAGTTCGCCGATACCGTGACCGTATTGAAGTCGTTCGAGGAGCCGTTGTCGAGTCCCAAATCAAACTCGTCGCGTCGGAACCCCCAGTCGTCGACAACGTCGGGATCGTAATAAATTTTTATAAGACCTTCCTCATCGGGGTGCAAAACTGCGGGTATCATCTCGACCGAGATGTGGGAAGGGACATTTTTAAAAGTAGGGACCAGTTCTGTTTTTCCTTCGTTGCGGACGAATAGATGTCCCTCTTTTACGTGCCCTTTTGGGGTGTCGAACAGCGGTATGTGCAGACTGCGTAACGATAGGGTTCCTATTTTATAGGGATTGGTCGCTCTACGGGATTTTGATCCGATGACGACTCCTTTGATATGGAGCGTCTCTCTATCGCCCGAAGCGTTGGTCGTTATATAGATGGGTTTTGAAAACTTACCGGGGCGTCCTTTGGGGTTGTAGGTCACTTTAATGCTCCCGGAATCTCCGGGGGCAATGGGTTCCCGGGTGTATTTGGGAACGGTGCAGCCACATGTGGAACGCACGTTTTGCAAAACTAAGGGTTCGTTCCCACTATTGACGAATCGAAAATCGTGAGTGACCGGACCTGTTTCTTCTTCGAATGTACCGAAATCGTGATTTTTATTATCGAATACAATTTGCGGTTGGGCTACCGATACGGTTATGGAAAAAATGAGAATCAATCCTAAAATCAATTGTTTCATAACTATTATTTTTTAGGTACAACAATCCCTTCGATAATCAATTTTATGGATGCTTTTCCGGCATTGGTATAGACTTTGACCTCTTTTCGAAAGGTCCCGGGACGCCCTTCGGGGTCGAAAGTTACGTCTATCGAACCCGTACCGGCAGGGGCGACAGGCTCTTTGGTGAAATGCGATGCCGTACAACCGCAGGTACTACGCGTATCTATGATAATTAACGGGGCGTCTCCGCCGTTGGTAAATTTGAAAGAGTGCGTTACCTTTCCTTTATCTTCCTGAATATAACCGAAATCATAACGGGTGGAGTCGAAAACTATTTTGGCTTTCCCTCCGCCGGCATTTAAAGATAATGTAAACAGGACAGCAATGAGCAGACTCAAATATTTTTTCATATCTCTATGTTTTATCTACTATCGGCAAATTTAGTCAAATTCTTCATACTTTACTTATTTAAGGAGTGGTTTTAATTTTTATATTATGATTCATTTTCCTCTCTTGTGTTTTGTATAGGGACGGTATTTTGTTGCGCTATTTTATTGAAGCATAAAAAAATGGCGGGCTTCTGTAAATCAGAAGCCCGCCATAACGTGTAAGCGATCGATTTTATTTTCTTAATTTCAAAGATACCGGATTGTTGTCTATTATTGCTTTGAATATATAGTACCCCGGAGTTAAATCGCTTATGTCTATGGTGTTATGATGTGATGAAATGCTCATGACCAATCTTCCGTCTATCGTGTATAGTGCTGCTCCATTTATATTTTCACCGTCGATAAGAATATTGTCTCCGCTGATATAGGCCGCTTGTTTTTGCCGAGCAGTTTCTATGCTCGACGATCCTTCCTCGTATATCGGGCAGCCGCTATTGTCCACCCATTCGATTCCTGTTTCGTCCATGTCGTTGATTAAAACTATCGAGGCTTGGTTTCTACTCGAATGCATCAAGTTTTTCAATGTCGTGCCTTCTCCTTCCTGCATGTTCCAGTTGAGAAAGAGGTTCTCTTTTTTTGAGGCGAAATAGTAATTCAAATCGGATTTTATTTCTTCTTCTGTGCGGGCTACCGTCCAAATTCTGACATCGGTTATCATTCCTTGAAATTTTTCGCCGTCTACCCAGTTGGGATTGGCACCCAATGTGAGGTCTCCTGTGCCAACAGCTATCGGTGCGCTGAAAGTTTCCTCCACCGTTTTTTCTCCGTTTTTATAGCAGATCAGTTTGTTCCTGTCTATCACCATAGACAGTTTTGCCCATTCTCCGGCTTGTAACTGAGTATTGACCCATTTAGGTTCGTTACCTCCGTTACCGACACAGAATGTAGCTCTCGCCCAGCCGTTGGGTTGCAGCATCAGTTCGTAGCCCCCTGATTTGTTGTCATTGGCAGGATCATCGACGAATGCACTTTTAGTGCTTATCAATACGCCGCCTTGCGCGTCGAGGGTTTCGCTTATACGCACCCACATTTCGATGGTCTGTTGTTGGTTGTAGACATCGGCGAAGTACTTGTTCCCTTCTTGTGACAGGTGAATATCACAGCCTCTGATGCTGTTGTCGTGGATAAAGTTGACAGCTTTGATGTTTGCAGCCTGTAATGACATTCCGCAACTGAAAATCATGGCAAATAACATGCATGAAGTAATTTTTTTCGGTTTCATACGATTTTGTTTTTTAAGGTTAGTTTTTAATGAATTTTTTACTGATAACTTGCGATCCGACATTGAATTTTATAATGTAGTTACCCGATGGTATATTTTTGATGTTTATGTATTTATAGACGGGTTTCGTGTTCGATGTTTGCAATACTTGTCCCGAAGTGGAGCATATTTGATAGCTTATCTTTTCTGTATCCCCATCGTAGGAGATGAACAGTTTGTCGTCCGTGGGATTGGGATAAATTTCGATTGTATTGCGGTCTTTCGATGGAATCACCAGATTGGACATGTTTACGGGCGTTGCTTTTGCGACTTCGGTCAGTACGGCTTTTGCGTCGTTCACCAAGCTCGTGATGCGGTTGTCGGTCTCTTTGCTGATTTCTCCCAATGAGAATGTTTGCAATACTCTTTGCAGTTTTTGAATGTTTTCGTTGGCTTCCGGCGTACCCAGCCCTTTCAGGCGTTCCATAATGACTCGTAACTTTTCATAATCTTGGATGCCTTCACGTAGGCGGGCCATTCTTACAGAGTTGCGAGGTCCGGGATATACCATGTGTTGGTCGCCTGCCGGAGCCGATGCACAGCGGGTATCTTTGAGAACGTTCTGCACCCAAATGTTGTAGGCCCAACGCAAGAATCCTGTATATCCCTGAGCGTATGCGAACCACCCGACAAGAGCACTTTCGGCAGGAGGCGAGAATGTGAACTGGTTGGGGTGTTCGGGCCATGAACAGCTCGTATAAAATGTCGTGGGTTTACCTTGTGCGATTCGAGCCTGCATGTTCTCCGATGTAGTGGGGTGACCCACAAAGATGGACAGATCGTATATGTCTTCTTGCAAGGAGGGGATATAACCCCCGGCCAATGCTATCTTGAAGTCGGGGGTTGTCTCTTTGATGAAAGAGATTACTCCGGCCATAATGGGTTCGAGTTTTTCGTCCATAGCGATAGCTGTTTTTTCGAACCAGCCATTTTCTTTGAGGTGTTTCCGGAAATCGAGGAGGAAGGGTCTCCAAAAATCTGCAAATTCCTGAGTGCCGGGTTCCGGCTGTATAGAAATCCAATCGCCTGATTTTTCGTCGAAGTAACGTGTAGCTCCCCACGGGTACATCGAGTAACAATTGATTTGCTGGTCGATTCCTATCGAAGCCATCATATTCACGAATTTATCGAACACCGTATAATCATAAAACCAAGTGCCATCGGCTTTTTTGGTCCATAGAATCATACTTTCGTACCAGTCGTCGAAACTTTGTCCTCCGTGGTTGATTACGGCGGTGCAAACTTTTTGTCCGGCATCGGCCAATATTTTAAAATACTCTGCCAGTATCTCGAAGTGTTCGTCACTCCATAGGGTAGGCTTATGATACCTTTTTACCGAAACACAGTTTTGCCAAAGGTCGAGATGGAATTGCCAATCTTTCGGTGCGGGGACTATGTGGTCGAGTACTTCTACGGTCAAAGACAGTATTTGGTCTTCACCCGCAGCCGAACGAATAAATATCTCTCCCGTATATTCTCCCGACGGTATGTCTCGCGGAATCTCTACTGTAATCCATATCGGTCGAGTGGTTCTTCCCGGTATCGTCATTTGGGGGATATAATCGAGAACATCGGGCACGAGGTGGCTGTTTTCTGTTTTATGCGGCGTTCGAGCGGCACAAGCCAATATTTCGTCTGAAATTTTGAACTTGTCGGAGAGTGTGTATCGGACAAAGTTCGATTTGACATTTCCCGCCGGAATGATGGAAGATATACCTTTTAAATCGGAGGTAACGCATTTTACGTCTTTTATCTCGTTTTTGGTGTAAGCCAATGCGATGAAGTTTACTTTTTCGCCTTTCCATACGACGGCTTTCGTTTGTTTTATTTTATTTGCGGGGACATTTCCTTTTTTGTATAAAGTATCGATCGACCCCCATGCGGCGTGAAGTCCCGAAGAAAGGTCGTCCCACTGTTTGCTGTCGTAGGTTTCGGGATCGGCGGTTTCTACAAAGTCGTTTAACCCGTATGCCGGATATACCTTTTGGGCAGATATCGGTCCAGAGAAAAGGAGGCAGCATAAAGACCAGAAAGTCGCTTTTTTCAAAAGATTTCTTTGATTAGTAGCCATCATTTTGTTTTATTTTAAGTTCATAAATCGTTTGTTGAGGAATAGGATATAGTTCGTGGTAGTCTTTCGCCAGATTTTTACCCCGGCTGATTGCATTGGAAATGAATACGCCGTGTCGTATCATGTCGCTTCTTCTTTTACCTTCCCAAATAAACTCCCAAGCTCTTTCTTGAAGCAGATGAGCGCGAAAAGCGTCTATGTCGGTTATTTGGTCTATTTTCTTTTTGTGGTCGGTTTGGTCGTAATTGTCGAAACTTCTGCGGCAGACTTGGTGCAGGAGTTCTTTGGCCGTAGGTGTTCCTCCCCCGTCCGGGCCGAAAATTTCGTTTTTAGCTTCGGCACGTAACATGATGACATCGGCGTACCGGTAAATGACATATTCCGATGCATCATTCGTCCCATCGGTATTTGCATTTTCCTGATATTTCATAGGCAAAGCTCCATATTCGAGAGTTCCGGTACGTCCTGTAACCATTTCTTTCCCATTCCAGTATTCGGTTTTGTGTACTTGTCTGCGCTTATCGGCCGGATCGAAAGAGTCGTATACTTCCCACGGGGTTCTGAATCCATTCCAACCGGTCAGCGGGATGCCTTGCTGGGACTTGTAATCGGTGGGTAGTACATGGGCGAGAAAGTTGTTTCCCATTACCGGAATGGGAAAACTCGGAAGAGCGAAAATGATTTCGTTGTTGTGTTGGTTTTGAGGACTCCAAATGTCTTTGAATTCAGCTTGTAATTCATAATATTGTAAATCCATGATGTCTTTGGCTACCTGTTCGGCCTTTTTGAAATAATCCAGATAGTCGCCGACGTGTTTGTTCCGACAGTAGCCACCTTCGTGCATGTATAGTTGGAGCAGTACCATCATAGCCGTTGCCTGACTTACATGACCGTAGTCGCTACCTGTCCATGCGACAGGCAAAATTTTGGCATTGATTACTTCTTTCAATTCGGTTTCTACAAATGTGATGTATTCTTCCCGAGAGGGGCGAGTTACCGTAAAGTCCTGAGTGGGATTGAGTATTTTTTCGGGGTCGGTGATTGCCGGAACCGGCCCATACAGGTCGAACAGATCGTACATCCAGAGCGCCCGTGCTACTCTCAATTCGGCAATGTATCGATTTTTTATGTCGTCGCTCACAGGAGCGTCTTGTATACGTGCGATTAAAGCTGTGGCTTTTGTTATGGCCGGCACGAAAAATTCGAATATTTCACAGACGAAATAGTCGGTTGCTTTCCACATGAAATCTGTATGGGCTTTATAGAACCAATTCGCGGCCCATAGGTCGGTGGGGACTTCTTGAAGCGTCATTACCGAACCCCAAGAGGTTTTGTATCGTCCCCATTCGGATATCCCTCGGAACTCGGCGTAAACACCGGTGACAGCAGTCTTTACGTCGTCTTCGTTGGTTAAAAAGTTTTCGGGTGTAATTTGATCGAATAGTTCCGGTTCCAAGTTTCCCTTGCATGAAATCATCGAGAGACATAGAATAACCAGTATATGTTTGAATTTTGTTTTCATAGTGTACGTGTTTTTAGAATGTGATATCTATACCTATCGAATATGTCCTTTGAGACGGATATCCGCCTTTTGAATCCATCTCCGGGTCTAATCCCTGATAGTTCGTAATGATGAAAGGGTTTTCAACATCGACGTATATTCTGGCTTGTGAAAAGACTTTGTGTATCCATTTGTGCGGGAAAGAGTATCCCAATGTTATGTTTTTACAACGTACGAACGATACTTTTTCGAGCAGCCAGTCATCTCCTCCGTAGTAGGCACTGTAAAATCCCGATGGAAATTTGTTCGTGGGATTGTCGGGAGTCCACCGTTCCAATACTTCTTTCGAATAGTTTTGCCGTTGCAAGATGTATTCGCAACCGGAGGGCCCGTATTTTGCCCGATTCGAATTGGCCACGTATTGACCGAACATGCCATAGAAGAAAATATTCAAGTCGAAGTTCTTGTATTCGAACATGTTGCCGAATCCGATGATAACTTTCGGGTCGGTACTTCCCAAATAGATTCTGTCGGCTGCGTCTATTTTTCCATCGGGGTGTCCGAGCAATTTGGAACCGTCGTTCGGGTCAAACCCGTTCAGGTCTTTTACTTTCATTTGTCCCGGCAATAAATCGGGCATGGAGGCAGGAGGAGTTTCTCCTATTTGCAGAATACCGTCGGATACGCATCCATAGATAGCCCGGATAGGTGCATCTTCTTTTTCATAAGGCGCCAAGACTACATCGGGGTTGCGTTCTTTCCATCGGTCGTTATAGGAGGATATATTCAAGGTAGTGTTCCATTTGAACGGGCCGGTAAGGTTTACCGTATTTAAAGAAAACTCATACCCGGTACTTTGGGTCGCTCCGATGTTGTCTGCAATAGTAGAGACTTCCATCAAGGAATTCAATTTGCGGAAGGCGAGCAAGTCGCTGACTACTTTGTGGAAATATTCAAACGATCCTGTGATTCGGTTGTTTAGAAATCCGAAGTCGAGACCCACGTTCAACTCTGTCGTCGTTTCCCATTTGAGGTCGGGATTTTCGAGTTGGCTTTTGATACTGCCTGTTTGTACTGCATCTCCGAATACATATTGATTACCGGCTTCATAGTATTCGTAGGCATTGCCTCCGATATTGCTGTTTCCGGTTTGCCCAAAACTGACTCTTAATTTTAATTCGGACAACCAGTCGACGTCTTTCAAAAAGTTTTCATTCTGCATTTTCCAAGCGAATGCTCCCGATGGGAAAAGACCCCATTTGTTGTTTTTACCGAATTTCGAAGAGCCGTCATATCTTAAAGAGAATGTAAACAGGTATTTGTCGAGCAGGGAATAGTTGATTCTGCCGAAATAAGAACCTAATTCGTTTTTGCCTTTGGAAGAACTTACCGGCGGACGGGCCACATTCCCGGCTTCCAATTTGTTCCATAGGAATAAATCGGTGAAAAATTGAGAGCTGCCGGCTCCTAATCCGTCCCAGTTCTCTTGTTGGTATGAATACCCGAGCAATACTTCCAATCTGTCTCTTTCCTTGAAAAGCTGCTTCGTATAGTTGGCTGTTAGTTCGAACAATAAATCGACCGTCCTATTTTCATTGATATTGGCTTTTCCTCCTTCTTGTTTTCCGTATAGCGTCGATTTGGGAAGATAGGTACTGCGGCGACCTTGATTTTTGTCGATACCCATATTGAGCTTTACTTTCAAATCTTTCCAGAATGTAGCTTCGATATAGCCGTTTGCCAGTAATCTATCGGTTTGCGTCTGGTCTGTAATTTCGAGCATTGAAACCGGGTTGGGAATCATGCCCAGTGTGGGACTCAGCGCATAGTTTCCCGATTCGTCTTTTACTGGGACGAGGGGGTCGTAATGCAATGCCGAATTCAGCAGGCTGGAATTTTCGGCGTTACCTTCTCCTAATGGGACATTATTGTTGAAAATGGTGCTGTATGTTGCATTGATACCGGCTTTGACGTATTTTCCTAAATCTTGATCGAGGTTTATTCTTCCCGATATACGTTGGAAATCGGAATTTTTGATTACTCCTTTTTGTTTGTAATAATTCAAAGATGCCAAAAATCGTGTGGATTCCGTACCGGCTGAAACAGACACGTTGTGTTGGTTGATGGAGCCGTCGCGCGTAAGCAGCCCGAACCAGTCGGTCCCTTCTCCGGCGGCAGCGATTTCTTCCGGACTATATGGATTGCCCTTGTAGGGTAAAGCGTCTTCTTCCAGCTCTCCGCCATACGGATATAATTCATTATCCATGCGCCATTTTTGATAGGATATTTCGTTTGAAACATTCATGAATTCCTTAGCCGATAGCATTTCCAGTCGTTTGGCTATTGTTTGAATCGAATAGTTAGCGTTGTATTTTACTATGGGTTTCCCGCTTTTCCCTCTTTTGGTCGTGACCAAGATCACGCCGTTGGCAGCCCTTGCTCCGTAGATGGCAGTGGCGGAGGCATCTTTAAGAATTTCTATGGATTCGATATCGTTGGGATTCAACGAGTTCATCGGGTTTCGGGAACCATATTCGTAGCGGTTCCCGCTTTCGGGTTCCACGCTTTTGTTGGTGACGGGAAATCCGTCGATTACATACAGAGGGTCATTCCCTGCACCGGTCGATGCAGCACCTCTGACGTATATTTCGATTCCTCCGCCCGGTTGAGCGGAATTTTGTTTTACCATTACTCCGGCGGCCTGTCCTGCCAACATGTGTGTGACAGAAGTGTTGGCTGCGATGGGCAGATTCTCTGTTTTGACACTCGATACAGCTCCCGTCAAATCACTTTTTTTAACCGTCCCGTAACCAATAACCACTACTTCGTCCATCAGAACGTCGTTTTTTTGAAGAGTTACCGGAATATAATTTCTGTCACCGATTTCAACTTCTTGTTTTTTATATCCGATGTAGGAGATAACGAGAGTCGTTGCACTGTCGGGTACATCGATTGTGTATTTCCCGTCGATGTTGGTCATGGTTCCTTTGTTTAAACCTTTTACCAAGACGTTGCCCCCGATAATAGGTTGTCCTGAATCGTCGGAGACGACACCGCTAATTTTGTTTGTGCGAACGGGGGCCTGACGTTTGGCGGTGATGATGATCTTTTTATTGTTGATACGGTAAGAGTATTCGTTCAGGATTCTATCCAAAACGTCTTTTATATTCGCATCTTTCATATTAATACTGATTTTCTTCTCAGTATCGATGTCTGCGTTGTTATAGAAGAACACATAGTCGCTTTGAGCTTCTATTTGTTTCAGCACATCGATTAATGTCACGTCGTTTACCTCGATGTTTATCTTCCGTTCCGATGCGTACAGGTGATTTGCTCCAAATGGTTGAACCCATAGAAGATACAAAACCAGTCCTATGACTTTGTAGGGGAATGAAGATCGTTTTGTGATCGTTTTTTTGTGTTTAAGGGTCTTCATGGTTTTATGTATTTAACTTGGTTTCTTCTTTCGATGTGTTTACGAGAAATGGTCGTATTCTTTATGATTGAATCGCTTGTTTTTTGTTAGGGTCGCTTCATGGTGTTTCATAGGCTACGTTGTAAAGTTTGACAATCGGTGTTTTCCGGGAAATCGAAATAGACCGTATCGTTGTGTATGGAGTATTGCAAATGGGAGATACGCGCTATTTCCTTGAATATCTCTTCTTTGGTTTCGTTCCTTACGACGAGGGTCAGGTATAAAGTATCGGCGATTTCTTCCGGGCAGATTATTTGAAGTTGGTATTTGTCTTCCAGATATGAGATCACATCTGTGAATCTGTCGTTGTCGAATGTCATCTTTTCCGTAGCCCATGCTATATATTCATGAGCGACGACCGTGTCTTTACGGATAGATTGATTTGATTTGGAGTAGGTTATCTGCTCGTTCGGATTTAATCTGACGGGCACGGAGTCATTATTGAAACGGAGGGATACGGCTCCCGAAATCAACGTCGTTTCCGCAAGGTCTTCGTTCGGTCTGTTTCGCACATTGAAAGATGTTCCTAACACTTTAATCTCTTGTCCTTGTGATTTCACGACAAACGGACGTGCTTTGTTTTTCGTGACCTTGAAATAGGCTTCGCCTTCTAAATAAACGGATCGTTCTGTCGATGAAAATGCTTCGGGATAAATGAGTTTCGTATTATTGTTGAGCCATACTATCGTGCCGTCGGGTAGAGTGACTTCCGATTTGTAGGTCGAGGTGAGAACCGTATGGGTTGTGGCGGAATAGGCGTTGGATTCCTTTACGGTATGAAAGATAAAGGTTATCGCAATAACGGCTGCAATCTGGGAAGCGTAATAGACGGTTCTTCTGATTTTTACGAGAGAAGTATATTTCCTTATTCTCTTTTTCAGTTTTTCGAGAGCCGACCGTGTGGATATAATCGGTTGCCACAGAGCCGTATTGTATAACCATAGGTCTCTTATTTCGGCAAAATATGCGAGATGCTTTTTGTCTTCTGCCAAATAACGGCGCAGTTCGGCGCATTCTTCCCGAGTAAGGGATTTATCCAGATACTTCGTTATGAGTTCGTCTATATGTCGGTTGTGTTTTTCCATGTGCTCCACTCTATAATTATCACAAACAAGAGTGGGCATACCCTACCTTAACGAGTGTATATTAATATATTTTAACCATTTGGCTTGTGCTCAATGTAGACCGTGTCGTTATTGAAACGATAATCTATGGGGGCTATCGATTTGAGCGTTTGCAATATTTCTTTCAGCGGTTCTGCCCTGACCGTCAGCGTCATATAGACAGGGGTAGGGGAAGTGTTCGTACAGGTCATTGTTACGTTATACCATGCGCCTAATTTTTCTATGACTTCTGTCAATTCACAATTGCTCAATAGTAGTTTTTCTTGTGCCCAAATGTGGTAGAGACTACTATCTTTTCGCGTATATATTTTCGTTTCTTTCGTCTTGCGGGAGTATGTGACTTGCTCGGCAGGTTGCAAAGTTATGGGAGGAACCGAACTATTGGGAAAATAGACTTCTACATGCCCGTCGACCAATGCCGTTTCGATGATTTCGTCTCGTATGTAATTCTTGACGACAAAGCTGGTCCCGAGAACTTTTATGTCCATATCGTTGGTTTCGACAACGAATGGTTGATCTTCTTTGTGGAAGACTTTGAAATAGGCCTGCCCGTTGAGCCGGACTTTTCTTTTTTTATCGGAAAACCGGCTGGGGTATGTCAATTTACTGCCTGAATTGAGCCAAACCACCGTGCTGTCGGGGAGGGTAATACAACCTTTGTTACCGATTGCCATCTCTACGCAAGCGTATTGTTCGGGGTTAGATTCTCCTGTGAAAAAGTAATACAAGCCTAATAGTATCACTATTATGGCTGCACACTGGGTAATGTAGTAGAGTGGTTTGCGGAATGTTTTGCCGCGGCGATTGTAGTTCTTGATTTTAGAACGGAAACGCCGTAATGCTTTTTCCGTATCTTCTTTCGGTGCGAGTATGGCTTGGGTCGATAGCCACAGTTCCTGTGCTTCTTTGAAATGTGTCTTATTTTCCTCCGAAAGTTCGATCCAACGGTATAACTCGATCTTTTCATCTTTCGAAGCCTCTCCTTCGAGATATTTCAAGATGAGTCTATCTATTTCTTTTATTTCGTTCTGTCTGTCCATACGAAGCAATTTATTTTTTATTCGAATCCTGAAAACAGTAAGAAGAAAAAGGATAGCAATCCATTTTTTTTCAAATGACTTCTTAGTCCCGACAAGGCTTTTGTTATTTGTTTTTCGACGGTTTTAATGCTTATCCCCAGTTGCAAGGCAATGTCTTTGTTTTTCAAATTGAGGGAACGACTCATGATGAATATACGGTGGCATTGCTCGGGCAGAGATTCGACATAGGTTTTTATTTCCCGATCCAAATCTTTCAATAGTAGGGAATCTTCCTGATAAACGACGAACGATTGTAAGTAGTCGTCTATGAACTGGATATCGTTATCCGAATCGAAACTTATTTTGTCTTTTACGCGTTTGTCGTAAATATAGTTTCTCGATTTATTCAAAACCGATTTGAATAGATAGGCTTTCATCGGGAGGTCGAAATCTATCTCGTTACGCCGTAGCCATAATTCGAAGAATACGTCTTGTACAATATCTTCTGCCGCATCTTGGTTTTGAACGTAACGTAATGCATAGGCGCGCAATATCTGATAATATTGTGTAAATAGATTTTCAATATTATTACTCATATTGGCCGATTTTGTTTAGTTGTCTCTTTCTTTATTTTGAATGGAGCATATGTAAACGAATGCAATATTACATAATTTTTCGCAACTATAATATTATATGGCGATTGTAAATGGCTGTTAAGTTATTTTAGATTGGTAGAAATTTGTTTGGAAAATACATAATGAGATAGCTATTGTCATGAACCGTTTGATTTTCATGTGCGTTATTGTTTAAGGTTTTCGTTCGACGAATGCAAAGGTAATAGATTATTCCTATTGCATAGAATTCGGTTTGTGCTATATTATATTAGAAATGTATCTTCGAGAAATAATTTTTGAATCCCTTCCAGACTTTGATTTTTGCGTATTTTGGTATCATGCGAAAAATGGGTCGCTGTAAATTTTCCCCAGATAGTTTGGCAAATTTTATAACGTTTTATAAATTCGCATATTGTCTCATTAACCTTGTCTCGATATCTATGGGATTATTCGATTTGTTCAAGAAAGACCGCGGGTACGAAATCCATTCGCTCGAATTTTGCGAAGTGGGTAAAGACGGCAAACGCGATACCCGGCCAAGTAGCAAACACTATACAGACTCGCGCTATATTATGCCTGTGGTGAAGATGACATCGCGCATCGACCGCACCGTCAAGATAAAAGTACGCATTACCGAACCAAGCGGCAAAACTCATACCTACGACTTCGCTGCCCCGTTAAAACCCGTTGAGAAGATGTCGGCGCAATTTCCGTGGTGGGGTTCGGAAAAGCGAGATCATTTCACTTCGGTCGGTACATGGCGGTTCGATATTCTTGATGAAAAAGACAATGTGGTTATCAGCGCTCCGCTCGAAATAGCTCCGCTGGAAGATATTTGGGAGAGCAATGGTTGGATTTATATTGTTTCGCACTTTGAATTTCGTAATGTCAATGGCAAAGGTGAGGTGATAGATGATTGGAATACGGGCAACTTCGTGGAGCCTAAATATATGCAAATGCGTTGCCGATGTACCTGCTATTCGGACGTTGTACGCAAGGTTACTTACCATGTGGAGATCAAGAATGAAAGGACAGGCAAAATCAAAGCGTTCGACCACACAGTCACACTCAATCCCCGAGATGGATCCCAATGGTTGCAAATATGTGGCTGGGGATCCGATTCCGGTACTTCTTATGCCCCCGGCACTCATACTTACACTCTTTACTATAAGAGTCGGGAAATGGGTCGTGGGCGATTCGAGGTCGTGAAATCGCCCAAGCAGCGAGGCTGGATCGAACCTTTGGCTTTGGTGCTTCATTTTTACAATACCGATGAAGAAGTGCAACAATGGGTTACTTATGATTGCGCATTGCACATCTACGAGGGAAAAATCATTGAACAGAAATCTTTCAAAGCCAATACATACAAAAGGCTATTAGCCGGATTCCAGTGGCGCTCGCTTGAAAAAGGACATTCATTGAAATTGATATTCAAGTTCTATATGGAGGGTAACTTAGTTTATACCAGTGTTCAAGATGCAGTCACTAATGAACTGGACTCGAAAGATATTTTTCAACAAGATTTCGAAGTGTCCAGTTCTATGAGACTGGAAGGTCCGAACGGTGTAACAAGCCCGTTCCCAGCCGGGCGTTACGAAGTGGAGCTGTACCTCGAAACCGAAGAACTCGACGAGCATTTTGTGATGCGGCGCACATTAGATGTGAGGTAGATTGTTGTTGCTTCTTTTCTGCAAAAGAAAAGGCGGGTAAAAGGAAGCTCCCGATTTTTCCCATAAGATAGATAATCTTTACCAGAATTTTTTTAGAACTAACCCCTCCGCCACTGCGTGCTACCTCCCCTATATTTTGCGTTGCAAAACACAGTGGAGGAGTGAGTGCTTTGCAATGCCACAGGGTATAGGTGGGGTGGTTAAAGGAATATTCTCTTTTTGGGTATAAGGATAGATTTTACACTTCTCCCCGGTGTCGCATATGCGTGCGCAGGGCAGGAGGTTAATAGTATTCTGTCGTTAACACCTTTTTGTGTTTTTCTTGATTTAGCTCTTCCGCTTTTCGAGCACTCCCGCTATATCTCTGCGTAACACAGTGGGAGAGATTGGTATGAATTTCGCTTTCTTCCCTGCTTCGATTTTTGTCGTTGCAAAACACCTCGTAAGGCTGCGGGATGCAGAAGGGAAGAGGACTTATAATGCTGCTTCAAATATTCTTTTTCATATCTGTCTGTGAATACAAGAGAGAAGTTAAAGGAGAATCGCCTCCGATTTTTTTTAAGCCGATATCCCGACTAATTATCGATCGAGTCATTTTTGTTCGATTTTGTTCATGTGTTCCAATTCCATTATCTTCGCAAATGGAAAAGGAGAAAGTAGATGTTTGTTTATCGAGACGAGGAATTCGGGGAGATTTATATTCGTTCGGATAGTCGGGCGTGCCGTTTGATATTTAGAGTAAAGGATAATGGTTTGCAGATTACTTGCCCGGAAGGATATGCTGTAAACCGGGTGAAATCGGCAGTGGACGATAACCGTGAAAAACTGAGGGTGTTGGTGTCTCGAAGCGTGACGATACGGAAAAATCGAGTTTTGTCTACGGGCGATAGTATTCCTTGTTATGGAGGAGATATATGTTTATTGCCGGGTGTGTCGAATAAGTTTTTATTTCGGTATGAGGGTGATTGTTTACAGGTGTTTTGTCCTCCGGGAATCGATTTGAATGAGACGAATGTACGGAAAACGTTGTCGCGGGGAGTGGGTCGTTTCGTTTACAGAAGGGCGCAAGAGGTTTTACCTCGGAGGCTGAATCAAATCTCGTCGAGATTGGGGTTGCCAGTGGTTTCGGTAACGATAGGTCGCGGGCGGCGAAAGTTGGGGCATTGTACCCGTCGGGGAGAGATACAGTTGTCGTTTTATTTGATGTACCTACCCGAAGAGTTGATCGATTATGTTATTTGCCATGAGCTCGCTCATCTAAAATATATGGATCACAGTCCATTATTTCATGCTTTGTGTAATCGTTATTGTGGGGGCAGAGAACTTTTGTTGCGGAAACAATTGCGTTCTTTCGCATTTTTATTATATTAAATAAGAATATATTTGTTGAAAAATATTTAAATTTTAGGTGCGAATTATCCTATTTTGGTTCGTAGGGAATCTGTGGAGTTGCGTATTATATAATATTGTGCTATCTTTGTGGCGGTTGGAATGGAAGAGGGGGCAATGATGTCCCCTCGTTTTTTTCTTTGCATAGAGTCGTTATGATAGATAAAAAAGAAATAGAGGCATTTGTTGAAGAAGGGTTGACCGGAAGCGACTGTTTCGTAGTCGATGTACAAGTAAAACCCGATAATGTGATTGTCGTGGAAATAGATAACGAAGAGGGTGTGGATATAGATCGCTGCGTGGCGTTACATCGTTTTTTGGAATCGAAGCTCGACCGAGATGTCGAAGATTATGAATTGGAGGTTGGGTCGGCAGGGATTACCTCTCCGTTCAAAGTCCTCGGGCAGTACAAGAAAAATATAGGCAAGGAAGTGGAATTGTTGACCAAAAACGGCATGAAACTTTCGGGGATATTGAAAAGTGCCGATTCGGAGAAATTTGTCGTGACGATAACCAAGAAAGTAAAAAGCGAAACCAGTAAACGAAAAGTGGAGGTCGAGGAAGACCTCGCTTTTGGATATGATGAAGTAAAATATACAAAATATCTAATCAGATTTAAATAATATGGCAAAAAAAGAGGAACCCGTTAGCATGGTCGATACCTTTGCAGAGTTCAAAGAGTTGAAGAACATCGAAATAACTACGATGATTAGTGTGCTGGAAGAATCTTTCCGCAACGTATTGGCAAAGATGTTCGGGACCGATGAAAACTTCGATGTAATCGTGAATCCGACGAAGGGGGATTTCGAAATATGGCGTAACCGTGAGATTGTGGAAGACGGAGCGGTGACCGACAGTAATTTGCAGGTTTCTTTGTCGGAAGCTCGGAAAACCGACCCCGATTTCGAGGTCGGCGAGGAGATGACCGACGAGGTGCATTTCGAGAAATTCGGTCGTCGAGCTATTTTGAACTTGCGCCAAACACTGGCTTCGAAGATTCTCGATTTGCAAAAAGATGCCATATACAATAGATATAAAGATAAAATAGGCGAATTGGTAAGTGCCGAAGTTTACCAGATTTGGAAAAAGGAGATGTTGTTGATCGATGACGACGGTAATGAGTTGCTGTTGCCGAAAGCCGAACAGATACCTTCGGATTTTTACCGGAAGGGTGAGACCGTGCGGGCTGTCGTGTTGGAAGTCGATAACAAGAACAACAATCCTAAAATTTTGGTATCCCGCACGTCCAATGAATTTCTTCGCCGTCTTTTCGAGCTCGAAGTGCCCGAAATTCACGACGGTTTGATTTTGATAAGAGCGATTGCCCGTATTCCGGGAGAGCGTGCTAAAATTGCCGTTGAATCGTATGACGATCGTATCGATCCGGTAGGAGCTTGCGTGGGTGTGAAAGGTTCGCGTATACATGGTATTGTCCGGGAATTGCGCAATGAAAATATCGATGTCATTAATTACACGGCCAATCCATCACTGTTTATACAACGCGCTTTGAGTCCGGCCAAGATTTCTTCGATTCGGTTGAATGAAGAGGAGAAGAAAGCAGAGGTATTTCTTAAACCTGAGGAGGTCTCGTTGGCTATCGGTAAAGGCGGCTTGAATATTAAGTTGGCTTGCATGCTTACGGGTTACAATATCGATGTTTACAGAGATATAGACGAGGAAGAAGAGGAGGACATTTACCTCGACGAATTCAGCGACGAAATCGACGACTGGGTGATCGAGGCCTTGAAAGGTATCGGATGCGCTACTGCGAAGAGTGTGCTTGCGTTGCCTCGTGAAACATTGATCGAGAAAGCCGACCTCGAAGAGAACACCGTGGACGAAGTTCTCGCTATTTTGAAAGCGGAGTTTGAAGAGTAATCCGTTTTCGGGACCGATACAATGCGGTCTTTGTGCCTTTGTCGGAGGCATCTTTAATTCTTCCATTATTTATAAACTAAAACTGAGTATGTCGATAAGGTTAAATAAAGTAGCAAGAGACTTGAATGTAGGAATTCAGACGGCGGTCGAATTTCTTCAAAAGAAAGGTTTTACGGTTGAAGCTAACCCTAACACCAAGATAACCGACGAACAGTATGCACTGCTTGTCAAGGAGTTCAGTAAGGACAAAAATTTGAAACTCGAATCGGAGAGCATTAGTCTTGAACGTCATAAGGAAAAGAGCAAGGCGACATCGGCTACCGAATCGGAGGAGGGGAATTCTTCATCGGCAATAAAGGAAGAACCGAAGGAGCTGAAAACAATTATTCCCGAGACACAACGCCCGAAAGTGGTCGGTCAAATAGATCTCGACGCGTTGAATCGTCCGAAGTCGTCCGAACATAAAAAGGAAAGTCCGGTAGAGAAAAAAGAGCCGGTTAAATCGGAGGAGAACAAGGTCGAAGTGAAAACGAAAGAGGAAAAACCAGAGCCGGCGGTGTCGGCCCGTGAAGAAGTGAAGCCTGCCGAAGAAGAGAATAAGCCGGTCGCCGAACCTAAACAAGAGGTTGGCTCTCAATCGCAACCAGAACCTCAAATAGTTGAACCGAAAGTAAAAGAGGAGACTGTCGAGCAAGAGGTTAAAGAAGAAAAGGGAGTTGAGGAATCCCATGAAGACGAGGTGTTTACCATTAATCGTCCGGCGTTTACCTCGAATATCAATGTCGTCGGTAAAATAGATCTCGATGCGTTGAATCAACAGACTCGTCCGAAGAAAAAGACGAAAGAGGAAAAACGTAAAGAACGGGAGAGTAAAGAGAAACAGAGACAAGAATCACACAAGGCTGCCGGTGGCGACGATGCTAATCAGCAAGGTGGTGAACGTAGGAAGCGTCAACGAATCAGTAAAGAAAAGGTAGATATATCGAAAAGCATTTCATCGATGGGTGGACAACCCTCCCGTGGAGGAAATGGTAAAAATAACGGAGGAAATAGACCGAATAAACAAAAACAACGTCCTATAAAGGCCGAGGTGAGCGAAGAAGATGTACAAAAGCAGATAAAAGAGACATTGGCTCGCCTTACCAATAATACAAAAGGACAGAAGAAATCGGCCAAATGGCGTAAAGAAAAACGCGAGGCTTTCTCGAATCGCGAACGTGAACTCGCCGAAATGGAGGAAGCTGAAAGTAAAGTGTTGAAGCTGACGGAGTTTGTTACGGCAAACGATTTGGCTTCGATGATGAATGTTCAGGTGAACGAGGTTATCGCTACCTGTATGAGTATCGGCATGATGGTGTCGATCAATCAGCGTCTCGATGCCGAGACGATCAATATCGTTGCGGAAGAATTCGGTTTTAAGACCGAATATGTAAGCGCCGAGGTGGTCGAGGCTATTCATGAAGAAGAGGATAGGGAAGAAGATTTGACATCTCGTCCTCCTGTCGTGACCGTGATGGGACACGTGGATCATGGTAAAACTTCATTGCTCGACTATATTCGCAATTCGAATGTGATTGCCGGGGAAGCCGGAGGTATCACTCAGCATATCGGTGCATATAATGTGAAATTGGAAGATGGACGTCGTATCACTTTCCTCGATACTCCGGGTCACGAGGCATTTACGGCTATGCGTGCCCGCGGAGCTCAGATGACCGATATCGCCATTATTATCGTCGCTGCCGACGACAATGTAATGCCCCAAACTGTGGAGGCCATCAATCATGCTTCGGCAGCCGGTGTTCCCATTGTGTTCGCTATCAATAAGATTGACAAGCCGAATGCCAATCCTGACAAGATTAAAGAGGAGTTGGCTAATATGAACTACCTCGTAGAAGATTGGGGCGGTAAATATCAGTCGCAGGAGATTTCGGCTAAAAAAGGAACCGGAGTACATGAATTGATGGAAAAGGTTTTGTTGGAGGCCGAATTGCTCGACTTAAAAGCGAATCCCAACCGGAGGGCTACCGGTTCGATTATCGAGTCTACTTTGGATAAAGGGCGTGGATATGTTGCTACCGTATTGGTGCAAAACGGGACTTTGCATAAAGGCGATGTCGTGTTGGCGGGAACCAATCACGGAAAGGTAAAAGCTATGTTCAACGAAAGAAATGCCCGTATCGAAGTTGCCGGTCCGTCGGCTCCCGTTCAGATTCTCGGTTTGAACGGTGCTCCTCAGGCAGGTGATGTGTTCCATGTGATGGATACGGAGCAAGAGGCACGCGAGATTGCCAATAAACGCGAACAATTGCAGCGCGAATTGGGCTTGCGTACTCACAAGTTATTGACTCTCGACGATATAGGTCGTCGTATAGCTGTCGGCAATTTCCAAGAGTTGAATTTGGTTGTGAAGGGCGATGTGGACGGATCGGTGGAGGCTTTGAGCGATTCGCTTATCAAACTATCCACCCCCGAAATACAAATCAATGTATTGCATAAGGCCGTAGGACAAATATCCGAATCGGATATTACGTTGGCCGCCGCATCCAATGCTATTATCATCGGATTCCAAGTGAGACCCTCCGTGGCTGCTCGCCGATTGGCCGAGAAAGAAGGAGTCGATATACGTCTCTATTCGATCATCTACGATGCTATCGAGGAGGTTAAATCGGCTATGGAAGGTATGTTGTCTCCCGAAATCAAAGAGGAGATATTGGGTACGGCCGAGGTTTTGGAAACTTATCATATCACGAAAGTCGGTACGGTTGCCGGCTGTATCGTGAAAGAAGGTAAGCTGAAACGGTCGAGCAAGATACGTTTGATACGAGACGGTATCGTGATTTATAGCGGAGATTTGGGCTCTCTGAAACGCTTCAAAGACGATGTTAAAGAGGTGACTACGGGATTTGAATGCGGATTGAACATCACGAACTACAACGATGTTAAGATAGGCGATCTCGTAGAGGCTTATGAGGAGGTAGAAGTGAAAAAGACGCTTTAAGAAAGAAACGTTTTTCGGGAATAGAGAGGCTGCCTCGTAGGTACGGGGCAGCCTTTGTTATCGCCTTTGACGGATAATAAGACGGAAATACGGAGTATTCAAAATAAAAAAGTAATTTTGCAGGGTTAAGAATCGGGAGTGTGAAAGATGAATTATGTTGATTTTACTATCCTATTGATCGCCGTTATAGGTTTTCTGTACGGACTCATCAAAGGGGTTATCCGTCAGGTAGGTTCGTTGGGCGGGTTTATCGCAGGTATGGTCGTCGCCCGGTTTTTCGGAGGTTCGTTCTCTGCATTATTGAGGGAGATGTTCGATTTGCCTGAGGGTGTAAGCCGGGTTATCGCATATTCGTTATTGTTCCTTATCGTTTACATTATATGCGTTCAACTGATGAGGCTGATACATCACATTACGCATCATGTGGCATTGGGGTGGCTCGACAGATTGGCCGGGGCTTTGTTCGGCGCCGTCAAATATTTGGTCATATTGAGTATAGTGCTTAATCTCGTCCATATTATTGATCCTAAGGGTAAACTGATTCCGGAAAAAGAGACGGCTTCGTCACAGTTCTATGGATATACATTGCGTGTAGCTCCGTTGCTCTTTTCGATGGCACAAGAGCAGTTCGTTTCGGAAACCAAACCGACGAGGGGATTGTTTATACCTTATTCGATATGCAACGAGCCGTATCTCTGTTGTGAAAATTGTAAAGCAGATTAAAAATGAAACAGGATAATTCGAATGAAATATTAAACGACGTTACTACTAACGATTATAAATTCGGATTTGTAACCGATATAGAGACAGATATTATTCCTACCGGATTGAACGAGGATATTATCCGCCATATTTCGGAGAAGAAAAAGGAGCCGGAATGGTTACTTGAATTCCGTCTGAAAGCATACGCTTACTGGAAGACGCTCGAAATGCCGCATTGGGCTCATTTGAATATTCCCGATATAGACTATCAGGCTATCAGTTATTATGCCGCTCCCAAGACCAAAGAGGCTCCGAAAAGCCTCGATGAAGTGGATCCTGAGCTACGCAAGACATTCGACAAGCTGGGAATTTCGCTCGAAGAACAAATGAAACTGTCGGGTATAGCGGTCGATGCGGTGATGGATAGTGTGTCGGTGCGGACGACTTTCCGGGAAAAACTGGCCGAATTGGGTGTGATTTTCTGCTCGTTCAGCGAGGCGGTGAAAGATTATCCCGATTTGGTGAAACGTTATTTGGGCTCGGTCGTTTCGTATCGGGACAATTTTTTTGCAGCGCTTAACTCGGCCGTATTCAGTGACGGCTCGTTCGTTTATATCCCCAAAGGAGTCCGGTGTCCTATGGAATTATCTACCTATTTCCGTATCAACGCCGCTAATACGGGACAGTTCGAACGAACATTGATTGTTGCCGATGACGACAGCTATGTGAGCTATCTCGAAGGTTGTACGGCTCCTATGCGTGATGAGAATCAATTGCACGCAGCTATCGTGGAAATTGTAGTGCATGATCGTGCCGAAGTGAAATATTCGACCGTGCAGAATTGGTATCCGGGCGATAAGGACGGGAAAGGCGGTATCTATAATTTCGTGACGAAACGAGGAATCTGTAAAGGGGAGAATGCTAAATTGATTTGGGCTCAGGTAGAGACAGGTTCGGCTATAACTTGGAAATACCCGAGTACGATATTGAAGGGAGATGGATCTGTCAGCGAATTTTACTCTGTGGCTGTAACTAATAATTACCAGCAGGCTGACACGGGGACCAAGATGATTCATATCGGGAATAATACCCGTAGTCGGATTGTATCGAAAGGTATTTCCGCGGGATATAGTTCCAACTCTTACCGGGGACGGGTGAAGGTGGTGAAAAACTGTAAGAATGCTCGGAATTTCTCTCAATGTGACTCTTTGCTTTTGGGAGATAAATGCGGGGCTCACACGTTCCCTTACTTGGAAGTGGCGAACCCTACGGCACAGGTAGAGCATGAAGCAACGACTTCTAAAATCGGGGAAGACCAGATATTCTATTGCAACCAGCGAGGAATTTCAACAGAAGATGCTATCGGTTTGATCATTAAGGGGTATGCCGGAGATGTGATCAACAAGATGCCAATGGAATAAGAAAACTAAAAGTTAAGGGATAAAGACTAAAAGTTTATAGATTTACGATTTATGAATTACGATTTATGATTTTGGAGTAGAGATGGTTCGAGTGGTTGAAATCTAAAATCTAAAATTTAAAATCTAAAATGAAATGGGTTTACTAAAGATAAAAAACTTACACGCCGCGATAGACGGAAAAGAAATCTTGAAAGGGATTGATTTGGAGGTGAATGCCGGAGAAGTTCACGCAATTATGGGGCCGAATGGGGCTGGAAAGAGTACTTTGTCAGCTGTACTTACAGGACGGGAGTGTTTCGAGGTGACGGAGGGAGAGGTTTGGTTTAATGGGAAGAACCTGTTGGACCTTCCGGCAGAAGACCGGGCACGGGAAGGGATTTTCTTGAGTTTCCAGTATCCGGTAGAGATTCCGGGGGTGAGTACGGTTAATTTTCTGAAGACAGCGGTAAACGAGAAACGTAAGTACAAGGGATTACCTCCTTATCCGGCAAGCGAATTCTTAAAAATGATCCGGGAGAAGATGGAGATGGTCAACATCGACAGTCGTTTGTTGAACCGTTCTCTGAATGAAGGTTTTTCCGGTGGAGAGAAGAAAAAGAACGAAATATTCCAGATGGCGGTGTTGGAACCGAAACTGGCTATTCTAGATGAAACAGATTCCGGTTTGGACATTGATGCATTACGTATTGTTGCTAGTGGGGTAAACAAACTGAAACGTCCGGATAATTCTACTATCGTGATCACTCACTACCAGCGTTTGCTGGATTATATTGTGCCGGATGTCGTACACGTGTTGTATGACGGTCGTATCGTGAAAACGGCTGGCAAAGAGCTAGTGCTGGAGCTAGAGAAATATGGTTATGATTGGATTAAACAGGAAGTTGAGTCCGGTAAGTAATAGAAGATGGAAAGATTAGAAAAGATAAATAATGATTTTGCGACTCTGTTTCGGGAGGGACAACGTTTACTGCAAGAAGGATGCGGTGACGTGATGAACCGACACCGGGAGGAGGCTTTTCAACGTTTCGAAGCTTTGGGAGGAATCCCCTATAAAACGGAGGATTATCTTTATGCGGATACCTTACCGGTATTTGACCGGGATTATAGGGTGGTGCTGAAGTATATCAAGCAAGAGGTTGAAGTAGGCGAGATATTCAAATGTCACGTGCCGAATCTGGATACCAATCTGATTTTGACGATCAACGGTTGGTTCGTGCAGGAGAATGCAATGCCGGAAATACCTGAAGGCGTGGTAATTTGCAGCATTGCAGAGGCTAGCGTGAAATACAAGGAGTTATTTGAACAACATTATAACCAGTACACGAAATCGGCGGATGCGGATGGATTGGTGGCGTTGAACACGGCATTTGCCCAAGACGGGGTGTTCGTGTATGTTCCGGATCGGGTGGTAATGGAGCGTCCGTTGCAGATCGTGAACCTGATGCGGGCAAATGCAGATTTGATGTCGTTCCAGAGGAATATGGTGATCTTGGGACGTGATGCTAAAGCGACTATTCTCGTTTGTGATCACACGTTGTCCGATGATAATTT
>OHRS01000377.1_pt1 | contig 25809 bp, 17 predicted proteins | sample 1578441 | NCBI WGS metagenome assembly OHRS01 (sample SAMEA3879592, study PRJEB24766) | human gut metagenome | biome: human-associated habitat; feature: feces | place: USA | collected 1985/1987
GCTGTCACACGCATAGCCGGTAATGAGCCTGCCGTTATCTGTTTTCTTTGGATTGGCCACATAGTCGATGATGTCACTGATTGCCCGACTCTCTGTGCGGCCTTTGCCGACATGAAGCGGCATGATTCTTGTAGTTGCCATAAAAAGCCCTCCTCTCAAAATATTTTCTCTGAACTCTTTGTGCCTATCGTTGAAATAAACTCTCCTTATGGGTATAATATAAAGAAACTACCAATACCTCAAAGGAGGGATTTTATGATAGAACAGCTCATTGCTGAAGCAACCGAATGTGATTTCAAAGTTGCACTTGAAATAAAGAAACCCAAAAGCTGGTTAAAAAGTGTCAGTGCCTTTTCCAATGGAATCGGCGGCACTCTGTTTTTCGGAGTCTCCGATGACCGGGAGCCTATCGGCTTGTCCGATGTTCAAAAGGATGCTGAAGCGATCAGCCGCTTAATCAAAGAACGTATCACACCATTACCTCAGTTTATCTTAAAACCATTACAGGAAGATGGTAAAAATCTATTAGCTCTGGAGGTTTCTCCCGGCCGCAGCACCCCATATTATTACAAGGCAGACGGCGTGATGGAAGCATATATCCGTGTTGGAAATGAAAGCGTAATTGCCCCGGATTACATTGTAAATGAACTGATCTTAAAGGGAACCAATCAGTCCTTTGATACCCTAACAACAGATGCGGTAAAAAAGGATTACAGCTTTACACTTCTGGAGGCAACCTATCTGGAACGGACTGGTCTCCGCTTTGAGCCATCAGATTATGTCTCCTTCGGTTTGGCTGACAAAAATGGGGTCTTGACCAATGCCGGAAAGCTCATGACCGATCAGCACACAGTTTATAACTCCCGTATGTTCTGTACCCGGTGGAATGGCTTGGAAAAAGGCTCTATCTTTGATGATGCATTGGACGATAAAGAATACGAAGGGAATCTGATTTATCTACTGAAAAGCGGCAGTGAATTTATTCGCAATAATTCCAAAGTCCGTTTTGTCAAAGAGGCACAGTATCGTGTAGACAAGCCAGATTATGCTGAACGAGCTGTGACAGAGGCTCTTGTTAATGCGCTTATCCATCGTGATTATATTGTACTTGGCAGCGAAATCCATATTGATATGTTTGATGATCGGGTGGAAATCACATCTCCTGGCGGTATGTTTGGCGGCGGCTCAATTCAGGAATACGATATTTACAGTATCCGTTCGATGCGACGAAACCCTGTGATTGCTGACCTGTTCCACCGCATGAAGTACATGGAACGCCGTGGAAGTGGCCTACGCAAAATCGTCAGTGAAACCGAAAAGCTACCTGGATATACAGCGGCATATAAGCCTGAATTTACCTCAACAGCGACAGATTTCAGAGTCATCTTGAAAAATGTAAACTACAACTTAGAGGGTGACGCCCACCAAGTTATCCACCAAGTTACCCACCAAGTTATTGAACTATCAACGGTATCCAAACAGATTTTGGCTTTTTGCACAACACCAAAATCCAAGAAAGAGCTTGCAGTATTTTGCGGCTTCAAAGATTTAAGAAACTTCACTTTGAAGCATATCAATCCGCTTTTAGAATCCGGGCAATTAGAAATGACTATTCCCGATAAACCTAAAAGTCGCAATCAAAAATATATTACAGTTCGTTCCGAATAAACAGAGAAGCAGGGCATTGGGTCTCATCTCCCATTGTCCTGCTTCTTTTTCATTCCAAATTATATTCACATCATTTACCCATACACCCAATCCTGGATCGCAAATTTCAAACTCTGCACCTTTCCCAGCAGCCAGATCGCAGCCAGCGGCAGCCCCATCGGGCTAATCAAAAATGCCATAACCAGCAAAATCACACCATTCTGCTGGGAATAGGTAATCAGCACAGCCACGCCAAGCAGAGCAATTACCGTGCTTAGTAGACCAAGCACCAGACCGGATATGTAGATCAGCCCCGTGCAGAGCCAGACAAAAAGCGTCAACACCAAAACGACCGGTGCAGTTACGATCATCAGCAGACATTTCAAAATCTTCATTCCTGTTCCTCCTTCCAACGCTCCAGATGCCGTTTGCACAGGGCATCCGCTTCTCTCTCATCATCTTCCGTCACTTCCCGTTTTCCTTTGGTCAGTTCAATCTCCAGATAAGTCCGGTAATCATCGGCTAAGAGGTCGAACAGTTCCTTGGGAGTATGGCACACCTCGCCAGAGCAATAGTGAAAATCTTGGTCAAATTCAACTCTTACACATCCATGGCGGCTGATATAAACTTCTATGGTCTCGTCTGCGGTCAGGTAATCCGCAAAAATCTCCAGCACCTTTTCAAAGGTCAGCATCTGTTTTCACTCCTTTGCTACGCTTCTTATTCTACTCATATTATCCGGTACGGACAGGCAAAAGACAAGGATACAGACAAAAAGAAAAAGCGGAGGAAGGTGCGGCGAAGAAACGCCGTTCCTCCCTCCGCAAATGGAGTATCTATCCCTGTTATGAAAGTTTGGAGAGTTGGGTAAGGATTTCCTTCACACCCTCCCACAGTTGTTCCTGCCGCTGGGATATATCCTCCAAGTCAGCATTATAAACCCGCCCGGTCTCATGCACTTTGCGGGTCAGCTGGTTCAAGTTGTTGCTGCTTCGGCGCATCAGGGAGACCAACTCCTTCAGCTCTGGCAGTTCCAGCTTGACCACATAACCATCCAGCGCCATTTTCCGCAGATAAGCGCTCAAATTCTCTGTCCCGTATTGCTGCATCTTTTGATGGATCAGCTCCAGTTCTTCTGCGGACACCCAAAACAAAACCGGAACATCCCGCTTGCGCTTTGCCATGGTTATCGCTCCGGCTCCCGTTTTTTCGGGGCGGCAGACTTATGGGCGGGCAGCTCCTGTTTGAGCTTATCCCGTACTGAGGGACGGGACGGTTCCAGTTTTTCTCTCTGGGTACGGCTGCGCTGCTGTTCTTCACGCACCAGATCAATAAAACCATCCAGCACAGCAGGGTGGCTGTTTAAGGCATAACCACAACGGACGGTTTCGGGATTATCATTAGGAATGGTCTTGGCCCATTCTTTGTTGCGTCGGGAGTAGCGCCCATCCCAGTCCTGAAGCTGGATCGTGTTAGACAGAACCATAGATACACGCTCCATGCCATAGGTCTCGATCACACCCTTTGCCGCATCGTGGCTGAGATACATTCCGTCGAAGTGTTCCCGCACCGCCGCTTCAATGGACTCCTTGCATTGGAGATTTACATTGTTGGAAGCTCGGTACTGCTCCAGCTCCCCATGTTCTCTCGCATAGGCAGCTGAATGGGGATAGATTGGTGTTGTTCGCAGTTCCTCTTTAGCTCTGCACACATCGTCGGCACGGTTCTCAATGCTGTCCCGGATCACATCCATATAGCCGGTCTCCAGCTTTTCAAAATAGCGGTACACATCCGCCAGCGGAGAGGGAGATTCCAAAAGTGCCTGAGCCTGGGTGTCGGTCAACTCCAGTTCCTCCATTGCCATCACGATGTCCTCGCGGATGGTGTACTCATAGGCATGGTTTAAGACTTCTTCCGGGGGCTGGCTTTTCAGCCAGTCCCGGAACTTGTCCTGTTCGGCAGCCATCTTTTCATAAAGGGCTGTATTCAGATCGTTAGTATTCATGTTATCGCACCTCCTCATGCTGTTTTGGTTTCTTGTCTGTACTACGGGGTTGCACCGGGCGTTTTAGGGTATCCAGCACCGAAGGCCGTGTGCTTTTGGCAACAACAGACTCGGTGTGTGCCTGCCCCTTTCCGTCGATGTTGAGCAGGGTATCCAGCTCCACCAGACGGGCGTTTTTGCTTCTCAGTTCTTCTTCATAAAGGAATGGCTTTCCGACTTCCTCCTTTGCGGCAGCCTGCTGCTGATAGAGGTTATCCAGCTGGGCCTTTGCCGCCTCCAGACGCTGGGGCATCTGGGCGAGGGCATTGTCGATACGGGTAAGATTTCCGCGAGGGTCTGTACCAAGGGTTGCCCGGTGGGTCATCTGTCCTTTCAGCAGGAGCGTATACTCCTGTTTCCAAGCGGAAAATTCCACGGATATGGCATAGCCCCGGTAGCTGCCGATCTGCACCGGATCGGAGGTTTTGACCTCCTTGCAGGCATCCAAAAGGGCTGCGCCGGCGTTCTCCTTATCGGTCAGCAGATCGCCGCGGATTTCCATACCAGCAAAACCGTCCTCCGGGTGCGGGTGCGCTGCCAAAACCTCCAGATCGGATTCAAAGCCCTTGATAAAGCCTTTGTGCTTTTCAATCTCCTCCGGGAAGTATTTGAGCAGCTGGTCCTCCAGACGATATTGCTTGCTCTGGTGGTCGGCTTTCATCAGCTTCAGGCGGGATACCTCCACATCCAAATCCATACGCTCTTTGATACGTGGGTCTCCGGCACACAAAGCCTTGATCTCTGCAAAACTGAGGGCGGTTTCATCCACATCATCGCAGGAGCGCACCGGCGATTTAGAAGTCATGATCTGACTAATGAATTTTTGCTTATTCTCCACCGTCTGCCAGAGGTATGCGTCAAAAGTTCCCTCCGTGACATAGCGGTACACATGGACAAGAGGGTTCTGGTTGCCCTGGCGCTCGATACGGCCCTTGCGCTGGGCAAGGTCTCCCGGTCTCCACGGACAGTCCAGGTCATGAAGTGCCACCAGACGGTCCTGCACATTGGTGCCTGCGCCCATCTTGGCGGTGCTGCCCAAAAGGACACGCACCTGACCGGTACGGACTTTAGAGAACAACTCCTTTTTCCGCACTTCGGTGTTGGCTTCATGGATAAAAGCGATCTGGTCGGCAGGCATCCCCTGAGCAATGAGTTTCTGACGAATATCGTCATATACCGTAAAGACCGGTTCCTGCTCCGGCAGAGGCACAGCGCCTTCCAATGCGTGAAGCAGTGGATTATCCAGCGTTTTCGCCGCCTTGCTTGCAGGAGCTTTTGCCTGCGGTGTAGAAATGTCGCAGAACACCAGCTGGGTCAGCTTGTCAGCTTTGCCATCCCGCCAGATCTGCATGATGTTGTCCACGCACTGATTGACCTTTGTGCCAGGTTCATCCGGCAGCATCTGGTTGACGATTCTCTGGTCCAGGCCCAGCTTACGGCCATCCGAGGTAATCTTGAGCATATTGTCCTGGGACGGGTCAACGGTTCCGCTGTGTACCAGCGATGCGCGCTCCGAAAGGGCCTTGACCATTTCCTGCTGATGTTCGGTAGGCTGCGCCACGATGTTGTGGTATTCCACCTCCGGGGTGGGCAGGTTCAGTTGGTCGGCGGTCTTGATGTCCGCCACTTCTTTGAACAGGTTCATCAGCTCCGGCAGATTAAAGAACTTGCTGAATCTCGTTCTTGCCCGGTAGCCGGTGCCTTCCGGTGCCAGCTCCAATGCTGTGACGGTCTCCCCAAATCGGGAAGCCCAGCAGTCGAAGTGGGTCATGTTCAGTTCTTGCAGGCGTTCATACTGAAGGTAACGCTGCATGGTGTAAAGCTCGGTCATGGAGTTGCTGACCGGGGTGCCGGTGGCAAAAATCACGCCACGGTTTCCGGTGATCTCATCCATATAGCGGCACTTGGCAAACATATCGGAGGATTTCTGCGCGTCCGATGTGGAAAGACCAGCCACATTCCGCATTTTTGTGTATAGAAACAGGTTTTTATAGTTGTGGGCCTCGTCCACAAACAAACGGTCCACACCCAGCTGCTCGAATGTCACCACATCGTCCTTGCGGCTCTCGGCCTGCAATTTTTCCAGCCTGGCTTCCAGCGATTTGCGGGTGCGTTCCAGCTGCTTGACGGTAAAACGCTCGCCGCCGCTGGCCTGTACCTCTGCAATCCCCTCGGTGATCTCGTCGATCTGCTCATAGAGAAGCCGTTCCTGACGCTCCCGGCTGATGGGGATACGCTCAAACTGGCTGTGTCCCATGATGATGGCATCATAATCACCCGTCGCAATACGAGCGCAGAACTTCTTTCGGTTATGGGTCTCAAAGTCCTTTTTTGTGGTGACTAAGATATTGGCGGAAGGATAGAGGCGCAGAAACTCCGACGCCCACTGCTCGGTCAGATGGTTTGGAACCACAAAGAGAGATTTCTGGCACAAGCCCAGGCGTTTGGCTTCCATCGAAGCAGCTACCATCTCAAAAGTTTTGCCTGCGCCTACTTCATGTGCCAACAGGGTATTTCCTCCATACAGCACATGGGCAATGGCGCTTTTCTGGTGTTCCCGCAGGGTAATGGCCGGGTTCATGCCCCCAAAAGTGATATGGCTGCCATCATACTCGCGGGGACGGGTAGAGTTCATTTCCTCGTTGTACTGGCTCACCAAAGTCTGGCGGCGCTCCGGGTCTCTCCAGATCCAGTCCCTAAAGGCTTCCCGGATCGCCTGCTGTTTTTGAGCCGCCAGGGTGGTCTCCTTGGCGTTCAGCACGCGGCGCTCTTTTCCGTCTGCGTCCTCTATGGTGTCATAGATGCGGACATCCCGCAGGTTTAAGGAATCCTCCAGAATCTTGTAGGCGTTGGCGCGGCTGGTCCCATAGGTGGTATAAGCTGCCACATCGTTGTAGGATACAGAAGATTTCCCCTTGATCTGCCATTCAGCGGTAAAGGACGAATAGTTGACCTCGATACTGCGCTGGAGATAAAACGGGGTATTAAAGGTCTCATACATAAACTGCTGGATATATTCCTTGTCAATCCAGGTAGCGCCCAGACGCACCTCAATCTCCGACGCATCCAGGTCTTTGGGCTGGGCGGCGGTAAGAGCTTCCACATTGACTGCATAAACCGGGTCCTGCTGTGCGGCCCGCTGCGCCTGACGCAGTTTGCGGCGTACATTGCCGGAGAGGTATTCATCAGCAGTCACATAATGGGGCGTTCTGTCCTGCTCCAACTGTCCCGGTACACGGAAGATTACGCCTTGCAGCTCTCCGGCCAGTTCTTCTTTTGTTTTTCCGGTAAGCTGGCTCATATAGTCCATATCCACGCAGGCTTTTTCCGAGATGGACACCGCCAGTGCTTCACTTGCCGTATCCACCACAGCCACCGCCTGATGGGGCTTGATGGTCCGCTTGGTGAACATATCTGCCTTACGTTCCAGTTTACCGTCCTCGTCGATGACTTCCAGCGCACAGAGCAGGTAATAGGAAGAATCGTCTGCATAGGCCAGACGGTTTGCACGGTCATTGATGAGACCGTATTTGGCAGAAAAGCTGTCATAGAGGCTGTTCAGTTCCGCCTGCTTCTCCCGAATGGTGCTGTCCGGAACCGCTGCATCCATCTGAAGGTCGATCAGTTCCTGCACACAATCACGCAGTCCCACAAGACCTTTCACGCGGGCTTCGGCGGTGGCGTTGAGGTCAGGGCGCACCATACGGCTGTTTTCCCGGTAGTACACCTGCCCGTCTACAATGGCATAGGAATAGTTCTTCACATTGGGGTCGGCAGGAATGGAGGTGTCAATGGCTTCGCCCTCGCCCAGCTCCGGCAGCTCTGCCTCCTGATAAGTGCCATGAATGTACTTCACAGCATCATGCAGCTGATCGGCAAGCTCCAGCCCCTCAATGGGATTCACGGTGTAGTCCATACCATGTGCAGTGCTTACCGGCTCCTGTCTGCCTAGCACCATTTCCGGGTGGTCGATAAAATACCGGTTGATGGCAAACCCGTCCTCCGTCTGTCCGGTCTGGGTCCATTCCGGCACGATGTCCAGCGGGCGGTCCCGCTTTTGGAGGAAGATGATGTCCGATACCACCTCGGCACCGGCATTCTTTTTGAACGCGTCATTAGGCAGACGGATAGCTCCCAGCAGCTCGGCACGCTGGGCAAGATAGCGGCGCACGGTGGAATCCTTGGCGTCCATCGTATAGCGGCTGGTGACAAAGGCCACCACGCCGCCGGGACGCACCTGGTCCAGTGCTTTGGCAAAAAAATAGTTATGAATACTGAAATTCAGCTTGTTGTAGGCTTTGTCATTGACCTGATACTGACCGAAAGGTACATTGCCGATGGCAAGGTCAAAGAAGTCACGGCGGTCGGTGGTCTCAAAGCCGCCTACTGTGATGTCCGCCTTTGGATAGAGCTGCTTTGCGATACGCCCGGAAACCGGGTCCAGCTCCACACCGTATAGACGGCTGTTTCTCATTTCCTCCGGCAGCATACCGAAGAAATTGCCCACACCGCAGGACGGCTCCAGGATGTTGCCGGTCTCAAAACCCATGCGGCCCACGGTCTCATAGATGGCCCGGATTACCGTGGGACTGGTGTAGTGCGCGTTGAGGGTGGAACCTCTGGCGGCGGCATATTCCTCCGGGGTCAGCAGTTCTTTTAGCTGGGCATACTCTAAAGCCCATGCCGGTTTCTCCGGGTCAAACGCATCAGAGAGACCGCCCCAGCCCACATATCGAGAAAGAACCTCCTGCTGTTCGGGGCTTGCCTGCTGTCCGGCAGCTTCCAGCTCTTTCAGCAAACGAATCGCATTGACATTTGCCTGGAACTTGGCTTTCGGACCGCCCTCACCCAAATGCTCATCTGTAATGCGGAAGTTTTTTGCATTGCGGCGCAGGTTAGCCTTGTATTCCTCATAAGATGCTTCCTCGGCAGCTTTGGCATTGGGAAAGGTCTGCCACTGGCCATTGACCTGAATGGAAACCGGGTGTTCATCCAACACTTCCTCAAAGGTTTTCTCCGGCTCAGTCACAGGGGCTGGCGGCTCCGGCTCCTCGATATGCAGTCGTTCCACCACCACATCATAAGGCAGATTGTTCTTATCGCCCGGATAGACGGCCATGGTCTCGGAATGGAAGGTCGGGGATTCGGTAGCCGGTTGGGGCTGTTCCTGTCCAAAACCGTCCTGCTGACGGGCATACATCCCGCGCAGCAAAGGCGCAACCTCATCCCAGCGGAAATACAGCATAGCCAGACGCTTTTCCTCTGCATCCATGACTTCCAGTTCTATGCCCTGTGCCGTGGTACGGTAATCGACAATATCGCCGGTCTCCAGATTCAGTGTCTCAATCTCACCGGAATAGGCTCTGCTCAGCCAGTAGGCGATCTCGCTGTTGCTCCTGCCGGATTGCAGCAGCGTGGAAATCTGCTTTTTATCCGCTTCATCCATCAGTCCATGAGCCAATACATCCCGCAAGTCTTGTTCTGCCTTGTCCGGGTCAATAGGAAGAAACTCGGTATAGTAAGCATTGCGGCGGTCTGCCCGAAGCAGCTGCTCGAACTGTTCTTTGCGCTCTGCCCGGTAGATGGGATATACCATCCCGGTGGGCAGAAGCTGTACGGTGTCCTCCCGCAGCTCGGTGATCTGATAGGCGTCATCCTCGATATACACGGTATCGCCCACGGCATAGACCGGGGCGGCTGGGTCATAGGAGGTTCTTTGCGGAATTGGGCGGCGAACTGCGTCATATTCCTCATCGGAAATGGAAACTTCGGAAGTCTGCTCTGTCTCGGCATCTGCAATCTGCTCTGCATCTGACCTCACCTGTTGGATAAACGGATCATTGTCCAGTTTTTCCGGGTCTGCCACCTGGCCGTTGACAATCCCTCTTTCCTCCAGAGCTTCCCGGATGGCGATTGGGTCGATGTTGTCAAAACGATCCTGTTCTTCTTCGGTATAGAACCGGTCCTCCTGAATGAGCTGGGCAAGCCTGCGCTGTACCTTCGGCCAGGGCAGCTGCGTTTCCTCCGGGCTGCCGGCACGGACAACGAACAGGCTGTTGCTGTTACTGCCGCCGTATTCCTGAGCCAGCCATGCGGCGGTATCTTTTTCTCTTGCATGGTCTTTCATATAGCGGACAACAGCGTGTTTACTCTCGATATTGCCGTTCCATGCACAAAGGGCAGTATCAATATCTTCCTGAGAAAGAGGGCGCAGAAGCTCATGGAGCTTTGGATAGGTCTCGTCGATCACTTCCCGGTGCAGACGCTGACGGAACTCCGGCACATCCGAATAGAGTCGGATCAGCTCCATATCCTTAGAACCAAGGACCGCACGGCGCACAGCGGCATTGCCCTCGATGACAGCATTTTCACGGTCAGAATGCCCGCAGGCATTGCGGTATGCGGCATCCTCGGAAATGGCGGCAGTCACCACAGGCTTATACTGCTCAAACTGCTCCCGAAGGGTAGGCTTTGGCGTTTCTTCTTCCATCTCCGGCTGCTGGGCTTGAATGGCATCTTCTTCGGCCAGTTCCTGTTCAGACTGGATTTTGTCATACTGCGCCTGTTCCTGTTCGGTAAGATAGCGGTCTTTCTGGACAAGTGAGGTAATGCGCTTGGCAACCTTTTCCCAGTTCAAGTGAACATCCGGGCAGTCCTGCTTTTTATAGTGCAGTCCTTTCCCATCGTGATCTTCGCCGCTGTGTGTTGCACCGGACAAGGCATGAGAGCGTCCGCCAATGCCATACTCGTCTTTGAGGAATCTCACTTTCTCCTTATCCGTATGGTTTGCCATGAAGAACGCATAGATACGGCCTTTTCCTCCGGCGAAACTGCTTCCGCCGGTCATGGCGGCGTCGATCTCATCCTCGGTAATAAAGTGCTGGACGGTTGGCACTTGGGAAAGCTCTGAAGAAAAGGTCCTGCGGGGCAGGTCAAGGTCCTTCAGGTTCTCCCAGATCTCCCTCGGTCTATGATAGTGAAAACGCAACAGGTCACGGTCCTGCTGATAGGCAGTCCAGAAGGCAGCGTATTCTTCCTTGAGGGTCTGGCGGAAAGCCGGGTCACTCAGCTGCTCCGTCAGGCGGCGGGTCTCCTCCGGGAAACCATTGCCTTTGATCTCTGACAGGCAGGACAAATATCCGGCTTTTCTGGCGTCCTCACTGAGATCGTGATACAGATGCCAGAGCTTTTCCGAGAGGAGGGAGCGTTCATAGCCTGCCGCTTCTGCAAGCTCCACATTGGAGGCAAACTGGCCGCTCTCCAAAAGCTCCCCGATACGCTCTGCGGCGCTCTCCCAGGAAATGACCTGGGCAGACCTGTCATAACGGACAGACTTCCCGTGGGAAAGATGGATACCATCCTCGGCATACCATGCGCTCACACTGCCAAGGCCATTGCCGCCGTGGTACAGCGTTTTCAGTATCTCGGCAATCTCAGCGGTGGTTTTCTGCTTTTCAAAGGCTGCAACCACACGCTCCCTTTGACGGTCTGTATTGCCGCCCAAACGCAGCACATGGTCGATGTCATTTTGGGCAAAAGAAAAAGCAGAGGATGTATGCGCTACATTCTCTGCTTCATCTATGGATTGGATCTGTTCCGCTTCGGAGAGGAACAGGTTTAGAGTCAGCTGTTGATAAGCTCCGCCATCAGGATTTCCTCGGCCTGAGCTTTGCAGGTGTTCATCAGCCCCACCCACTTCATGGGATCGCTGGCTTTCAGTTCCTCGGTGGCTCCCGCTTCCTTCGCCAGCTGGGGCATCATCTGCTCCAGTCTGCTCTGGGCGGTCTCGTCGATCTCCAGAAGGTGCGGGTACAGCTTCTCGCTCAGCAACATCTGGTTGTAGAGGATGGGACGGTGTTCCTTCAGGTAGGTTTTCCTCATCCTGCCGTACTTGCCCAGGGGTTTCTCCGGCTGCTGGCTCAGCTTCAGGTCGGGAATCAGATAGTCTCCGTTCTGGATATAGGTCATGGGATTGTTCATCTTGTTTGCTCCTTTCTTGGTTGGCTTCGCGCTCTGCATTTCGGACGGTAACGCCGATCTGCCGCAGCACCTGCTGGTTGATCTGGCTGACCGCTGTTCCCAGCGCTCCGATGGTTGCCGGAGTATTGAAATCAAAGATCGCCATGAAATCTTCGTGGTCGAAGTAGCGTTCCGGCTCCAGTCCACAGCGGGACATCAAAGCATAAGTGATACTGACGGTGGCTGCTGCCTTGAACTGTACTCCGATGTTAAACTCATCATATTCCTCCAAAAAGGAACCGTCAACGATATAGAAGAAGTCCTGCTGATGCTCCGTCCAGTATTCCTCAGCCAGTTTTCCGGCTACCTCGGTGAGCTGTCCGGCAAGGTCATCACCGGAAACATCATAGGTGCGCTCAAGCATGGCCTGCACCGAATCCAAATGGCTCTCCTCCAGCTGCCACAGCCAGGGAGTGCGGGAATGTTCACGGGTTCCGGTGTCGGAAATATCAAAAACATAGCGCAGGCGGGGCCTGTCCCCGGAATCGTCCACCAGAGCAATTCCCTTGGAGCCGCGCCTTACATACCGGCCCATCTTTTCATTCCACAAATCGTACTCTGCACAGGCGGTGGCGTCCGGACGCTGGGCGTAGATCATCAACTGCTCATGGAACGGGTACTTGTAAAGGCGGGAAGCAGTGGTGAGAAACCCTGCCCATTCCTGCCAGCTCCCCGTGAGCTGCGTTGTCACCTTCTCCGCCATCTGTGCATATAGTTCAGCTTTGGTTGGCATAGTGTTCTGTCCTCCTTTCAGTTTTGGGGTAAAAAGGTGGGGTGGCATATTGCCACCCCATCCCTGCGATTATGGTGTTTACTGGTCAAAATCCGGATACAACTCCAGCTCGGCAAACTCGGCATCACTCATGGCCTGGAGCTTGCCCAGTGCGCTGTCTGTCAACTCCCGCAGCTCGGTTTCCTCCGGGGCCAGCTCGCCGCGCATCTCACGCAGGCTGTCGATCAGTCCGGTGCGGCTGCCGGTATTGTAAATGCACATCAGGTTCATTTCCTCAAAAGTAAAGTTTCCCATATCAAATCTCCCTTTCCGCACTCTTTTTGGGCGCTGTCTTTTTGTGTTCTGCCTTGGGCTGGCTTTTCAGCTGCTCCATGACGGACTTTTTCTTTTCCCGTTCCTCCCGATGGGCAGCGGCAGCCAGATCCATCAGGGAAATGGGCTGACCGCTGCGGGCCTGCTGTTCCAGCTCTGCCACCGTAGGCTCTTTTGCGCCATTGTTGATGATACCGTCGATCATGCCGTAATCGTCCTCCACGGCCATCTCCGCATTTTTCAGCGGATTTTCCGGCAGGAATCCGGGGATCTGGGTAAAACCAACACTGTCACAGTAATGACAGGATACCTTACCGTCCTGCTTGATCGCAACGATGTCACTGACACTCATAGAAGGACTGTGAAAATCCGCCGGCTTTTGCAGATTAAACTGCTCATATAGTTTTTCCAGCTGCTCCGGTACCGTGCCAGACTCCCTCAGCGGAGCTGTGTAAATGAGGTCATAATTGCTGCGGTCTATGGAAATGTCATGGGACTTTAACCAATCCAGATTCATAAAGCGCACATTCTGCGGATCGTCACGACTTACCTGATAGATGGCAAAGCAATCTCTGTTCTGAGCGAGAAATGCCTGTTCCCGTTCCTGCTGATGTTCCTGGCGCTCCATGACCTTTTCGTGGAACTGAGGGCTTTTCTCCCATTCCTCACGGTCCACGCCAAAAAGACCGCCATGATCCATGATTTCCTGCGGGTCAAACACCATGCTCTCCGTATTGTCCTCATGCAGCACATAGACAGTCAAACCGGCGGCATCCAGTTCCAGCGCCCGTTCTCTGGTAACAGGGAGCATCCCATCATAGAAGTAGCCGTATTCCTGCATATCCGGTGTGGATACCTGCTCATCAGGCATAGGGTATTCATCCAGCGCCTGCTCTTGTGCTTCCGGCAGCTGAGAAGAAGCAGCCATCTGACTGGCCTCTGCCTGCATCTGCTGGTAGGCAGCTTCCTGCAAGGTCTCAATCATGGACAACGGTGCGTATTTTACCGAGTCTCTGCCCAAATCGTTGTCATCACAAATCTGGAGAACTGCCTTCATGCGGGAAATCTCCGGCATATCCAGCTGACCACCATCCAACTCTTTCATGGACGCGGCATCGTAAAGGGTATAGTCCCAGCCGCTGTCACAGGACTGGATATGAAGATAGGTGGCATCGTCAATCAGAAACAAAGCCTCCTGCTGGTTGGCGTCCGCCCCCAGCACTTCCATTTCCGGCATTGCCGCAGCCAGTTCCTTTACCGCTTTTTGCACCAGAGGATTATCACGGTAATAGTCGATTGCCTGGATGGTGTCCAGGTCAATGGTCTGGCCGGTCAAAATCGGAAAAGGTCCTTCATAGTCGCTTCCGTCTTTCAGCTCAAAACCAATGCCCTTGATCCCGTTCATTCGTTCTGCCGGAATCTCCTGATAAATGCGGATTGCTTCCTCCAAAGACAAGTTATCGTGGTATTCTCCGAGGTTTGGAAATTCCATGCACTCTGCTACATAGTAGGTCAGATCGCCGGTCTGCTGTCTATCAGATACCTTAGCGGCATCTTCTGGCTGCTCTATCGGGGCGGGTTCCGGCTCTACCTTTGCATGAGGGTCGATTCCGCGCTCTTTGCAGATTTCCTTATAGTGGCGCTCAATGTCGGAGATCAAAGTGCCGGAGGTTTTGTTGATGGTCTCCAAACTGGCTCTCAGTTCTTTCAGCTCCTTGCCTTGACTCCAACTGGCAATATAGCCAAAGCTGTTTTCTCCAGTCTCGATGCCAAAATATTTGCAGACTGCATAGGAGATGCTTTCAGCCTCCACTTCTTCCGTGTGACGGTTTTTGATTGCCTGTTTTTCTGCGGTTGCATCTTCCTCAACTGCAAGACGCCATTCAAACTGATTTTCGTCCACATAACGCCAATCCATATCAGAAGCAAACTGTTCGGCTTCTTTTTCTGTGGCAAAATCCAACTTGAAATCATGTTTGGTTCCACCTTCACTCTCCTGCACAACCTTCCATGACGGTAGCATTTCATATTTTTTAGGGTCATGGAGCTTGCTGTGGGCAATCTCGTGTACTGTGGCTGAAACCGTCTGAACCTCACTCATGCCCTGACGAATGGCAATTTTCTGATGATCAGCAGAAAAATAGCCGTCCGTATCAGCAGCCATTGCTTCAAAAGTAATCGGCACCGGTGCGCTGCGGCGCAGGGCCTCCATGAATGCCTCATAATTTGGCACATTGCCGGAAAGGGAGGAAGCAAGCTCCGGCAAAGGTTTCCCGTCGGTCTGACTCACATCAAAGACCTTGACAGGGCGAAACATGGGAATCTCGATTTCTTTTTCCTCTGTGACGATCTTTCCGTCTTTATCCAGAATCGGAGCCTTGGTATCTGGGTCCAGCTTCTGCTCCTCGATTTTCTTCTTATACGGTGTGGGAGCGATGATGGTAATGCCATGCTCGCCCTTTTTTACATGACGCTCAAACTGGTCTTTCCACTTATTGTATCCGGCTACCAATGTGGCGTCCGGCTTCTGCATATAGATGAGCATGGTGTTGTTTACCGAATAGCGGTGGAAGCGGGACATGACGGACAGATAGCGCATATACTTTTCGCTTTCAAACAGTTCTTTGATGCCCTGCTCGATGCCATCTGTGATTTCCCTTAGCCGTTCTCGGTTGGTGGGTTTGTTCTCAGCCATGATTTTCAATCTCCTTTCCAAGTGTGTGATTTCTGCTGTGTGTTCTGCAATCCATGCCTTTTGTTCTTCTTCACTTTCATAAAGGAAAAGGTCCAGCAGGTATTCTACATAGGCTTTCTTCTGGATTGCTTCCACAAAACGGGGGTGCGGTTCTTCCTCCGGTGTCCTGGGAGAACGGTCGGCTTCCCATTTTTTCAGCAGATAGTAGTAATCAGACAGTACACGGTAACAGCGCTGTCGATCCTCCCGAAACTTCTGTGCCTCGGTTTTTTGCCGGACATATCTCCTGCGGGGCGGGGCCTGACTGTCATAGATCAGGCCAAAGTCCTGTGCCAGTTTCTCCGCCGCTTCTTTTGGGGAGAGGTTAAAGAGCTTTGCGGTAAAGTCGATCACATCCCCATCTGCACCGCAACCAAAGCAGTGGAACCGCTGGTCTACCTTCATGCTGGGGTTCTTATCATCGTGAAAGGGACAGCAGGCCATACCAGTTCGACTGACTTTTATCCCGTAAAACTCTGCCGCTTCTCTGGTGCTGACCGACTGCTTGACCGCTTCAAATACATTCTCTGCCATGTGCCTTTAACTGCCGGACTTTTTCACAGGGGGCTGGTATCCGGCGGCTTTCGCACGCTCACTGGCAGCTTTGCGACGCTCGGCGCTGTATGGCTCCCGGACTGATACACACCGCTTGGGGACGGTAAAGTTATGGGCGTCCTTTCGGGTGATCTGGTCGGGGTGCTTTTTTGCCAGCAGTTCCAGCTTCTCCATCAGACGGGGATTGTGGGTATAGACCTCAGCCATTGGTTCTGCCTGGTTATAGAGGAGAATGGTTTCCCGTTCCACTAAAGAGAGCTTCATCGGCTGCCTCCTTTCCGCTGGTCAAATTCCAGCTTGAAGTTGGCATACTGTCCATCGTCCTCCAAAACCACAGTGGCATCGTAGGTCTTGCCGGTTTTCTCCGAATATAGCCCCGTCACACGGACACAGCCATCGTTCAGCAGCGCAGACACCACAGCTTTGGTCGGCTCTTTTTTCTTGGCAGCCCACCATTTGTTGTTTTTCCAGATTGCAAATTTGCAAGAATCATTCTGACAGAAGAAGCCTTTTTGCAGTTCTGCAACTTCACCGCCGCAGCGAGGGCATTTGCCCACCACCTCACGGGGCGGAGTGAACAGATACTCAGTTCCCTTGATGACCTGATAAGTCCCCACCAGATCTTTCAGCATGGTGCTGATCCCGTCTAAAAACTCCTCCGGGGCAAGCTGCCCGCGCTCGATCTCGCCCAGGCGGTACTCCCACTCGGCAGTCAGAAGCGGCGATTGCAGTTGTTCCGGCAGCACTGTGATCAGGGAAACTGCATCGTGGGAAGGGAGAAGCTGCACCGTTTTCCTGCTCTTTTTTCGTTCCAGAAAACCGGCAGATACCAGCTTTTCCAAAATACCGGCACGGGTGGCCGGTGTCCCCAGACCTTTTCGCTCGGCGTCCTCCGGCATATTCTCTTTTCCGGCAGTCTCCATTGCGGACAACAAGGTATCCTCCGTAAAGTGCTGAGGCGGACTGCTTTTGCCTTCTTTGACGATTGCCGCAGAAACCGAAAGTGTCTGTCCTTCGGTCAGCTCCGGCAGGGCTTTCTCTGCGCCCTCTTTTTTCGGCTCTGCATCCTTCATTTTGGCACGGTAAGCGTCCTCCAGTGCTTTCCATCCGGGATGCTTCACCGTTTTTCCTTTTGTGGTAAACTCCCCACCGGCACACGCTGCAATCACAACAGTTTCCGAATAGATATGGGGCTGGGCTACGGCGCACATCAGACGCAGGGCCACCAGCTCCAGCACCGCTTTTTCTCCCGCAGGAAGGGCAGAAAGGTCTGCATCCTTGAGATTTCTGGTAGGGATTACTGCGTGATGGTCGGTTACTTTCTTATCGTTGATGACCGTATGCGGATCACAGGTAATGGCGATCCCTTTGCGAAACGGCATAGCACTGGCAACCAGATTCACCAGCACCGGCAGGCTGTCTGCCATATCACCAGTCAGATAGCGGCTGTCAGTACGGGGATAGGTGCAGAGCTTCTTTTCATACAGGCTTTGTAGATAGTCCAGGGTCTGCTGGGCTGTAAATCCAAGCAGGCGGTTGGCATCTCTTTGCAGGGTAGTCAGGTCATAGAGGGCAGGCGGCTTTTCGGACTTTTCCTTGCACTCCACCTTTTTGATTGTGACATTTGCACCCTGACAGGCTTCTTTCAGCTGCTCGGCAGCGGCCTTATTCGCCATGCGCTCCCCGGATACGGTAAGACCGGGCAGCTCCAGCGCCACGGTATAAAAGGGAATCGGCTGAAAGGTGTCGATCTCAGCTTCTCGCTGGACAATAAGCGCCAGCGTCGGGGACATCACGCGCCCGATGTTGAGGGTTCGGTGATACAGCACGGAAAAAAGCCTTGTCGCATTGATCCCCACCAGCCAGTCGGCCTTGGCACGGCAGAGGGCAGCATCCCGAAGTCCGTCATAATCCGCACCGGGGCGCAGGTTTGCAAAGCCTTCCCTTATGGCGGAGTCCTCCATCGAAGAAATCCAGAGCCTTTTCATCGGCTTCTTGCAACCTGCCAGCTCATAGACGCTACGGAAGATCAACTCGCCCTCGCGTCCGGCATCGCAGGCATTTACCACTTCCGTCACATCCGGGGCATTCATCAGCTTTTTGAGAATATCAAACTGCTTTTTCTTATCTTTTCCCACCACCATCTGCCAATGTTCCGGCAGGATAGGCAGATCATCATATCGCCACTTGGCATACTTTGGGTCATAGCTGTCTGCATCCGCAAGACCGGCCAGGTGGCCCACGCACCAGCTGACACGCCAGCCGTTGCCCTCCAGATACCCGTCCTTACGGACGGTTGCGCCGATCACCGCCGCCAAACTCTGGGCAACTGATGGTTTTTCGGCAATTACCAATTTATGTTGAGCCATGATGGTTCCTCCTCTCTTTGAGCCATCGGGACATTTCCCGGTGACAGATACCTACGCAGGGTCTTCCATAATTCCCGCAACCATAGCAGGGGTGGCTGTGGGATAAAGAAGGAGGACGGGAAGTTTCCTTCCCGCCCTCCGGCCTGCGTGTCATCATGCGTTCATAGGGACTGTCTGTGAAACGGGTCATTTCACACTGTCCTCATCATCTTCTTCTGTGCTGCCCCCGTCAGCGTCCGGCTCGTCCGACTCCTCATCCTCGGTTTCCCATTCCTCGGAATCTTCCTCGCCATAATCATAATCGTCCAGACTGTCATTGCCCTTGGTCTTAGGCTTGTTCTTAACGAGCTTCAAGTAGGCAAATACGCCACCGCCTCCCAGCAGAGCCAGCAAAAGGACTATCGCAGCCGGGTTCAATCCGGCAGGCTTCTCTTTTTCCGGCTCCGATGTTTCTGCCGGAGGTTCCGGTGCTTTGCCCGTACATTTACTCTTATCAGTTGCGCAGACCGGGCAGGCCGTATTGACTGCCCCTGCTTCACATTTTGTTGAACAGCTGCATACCGCAGGCATCTCCTCTTTGGGTTTTCCATCTTCCATCAGCGCCGCAAGGTCTGCATCGTCCACCTGATTCAGAAAGTGAACAGCAGTCTCCTTGTCCTCATTCGCCCTATCAATCAGGATGTAAAAGTAATTTCCAGCTTTGGTCGTAACAGTAATAAGCTGCTTATTGCCTCCAAAATCATCCACCAATGCCGCATTCCCCTCCGGTGTAAGTGCCGGTGCCGGTTCTGTTTCTTCCACAATCACATTGCTGTCATTGGTAGAATCCTCTGCCGGTGCCGCCGGAGCCTGTTCTGACCCCTGTGCGAAAGCAGGGATCGTAAAGCCAAATGCCACAACCATTGTCAGGCAAAGGGCGGAAAGTGTTTTGCAAATTCTTTTATTCTTCATAAGCGGTAACCTCCTGATTATTTGATTCCGACAGTGCTGTATCTCTGCCGTGGTTCATTCCACCGGAAAGCATAGCGTTCAGCTGTGCTGGAGTCATGCGTAACGCACGAACCATCTGAACGATTTCCAGATTCTCTGCCTCCGTTTTCTGTGCTTCCAGGGTCTTGAGCTTTTCCTGATATTCCGCAATCTTCTCACGGGTTTTCTCAATTTCCTGGTCGATACGTTCAATTTTGTTTTTTGCCATAACCGTTCACTCCTTTCCACAAAGTCTGTTACCAGTTCATCAGGCCGTAGCCCTTAATACTTTGATAATTCAGGTCATAACTTTTGATCTTGCAGGCATCGCCGGAATTTCCCTCCACCGTATAAACACGGCTGCCATCCGTACCGATCACGATACCCACATGGTCTGCTGTCCCATCCAAATCCCAATCAAAGAAAATTGCATCTCCGGGAGCCAGATTGTTATAGCCTCTTGCACCCCATTGTCCATGAGACTGGAACCACGGAACGCCCTGCCACTCACAGCCTGCAAAGCGCGGTTCACTTTTTCCAGCCTGGTTATAACACCAGGATACAAAGCAGGCGCACCACTCCACGCGGCTGTCAAAGCCATACCAGCTCCAATAAGGATAGCCGCCCACATTGCCGACCTGACGCTTGGCCAGCTCCACCAACTGCGGATTTCCGGGACGGGTTCCATTTACGAACTGTACACCGGTCAAGTCCTCGGAATTGCTCATGTCAGGGGAACCACCGCCAAACAACAGCGGCTTATTGCCCATGGTCTGCCGGTAAACCTGATACATTTCCATCTGCTCCGGGGTCAGTAACTCCGACGCCACAGCGGAAATGGGCTTGCTGGTGAGTTTCACATTCAAAATGTAATACTCATAGGGGACTTCTTCTGAGGTGGTCTCGCCGGTCTCCGGGTCGGTGGAGGTCTCCGTGCGGTAGCGAATCTCCACTTCCTCAGTAAGCGTCAGCTGATACTGTGCTGCAAACACACGCGCCAGCTCTGCCTGAGCGCTCTGCTGGGTGTAACCTTGCAAGACGGCAGACAGAAATGCTGCCAGCTCATGAGGGTCATGGCCGATCATACCAAGGTCATAGCGATACTCGTCATACCCTGGGTGGCTGCTTTCAATGTTGTCGATTTCCTCCTGCAACTGGACTTCTCTGGCTGCATAATCTGCCTCCACTGCCAGCATTTCCGGGTCATCCGACGGATAAGTAGTGCCGGAGAGAACGGAACCGATGCTCTGCGCCATCATGGAGCAGGAGGACATGGTATTCATCAGCATACAGGTAATGAGGAACAAAACCCCTGCCATCAGGAAACCCTTCTTGTGGCGCATGACGAACGCCCCTGCCTGCTGTGCCTTTTCTTTTACCGTCCTTGCGGCTTTTCCGGTTTTGGACGCAGCCTGGGCGGTATTTCCGGCAGTCTGACCGGCGTGTTTGGCGGCGGCATACTGCCTTTTGATGGCCTGCTTTTGCTGCCAGCGGGAAAGCGGATTGCTGGCAAACTGGGGATTTTCCTGCAAAGATTTCTGGTACAGAACATTTACATTTGCCTTTTCCAGTTGGCGCTCTGCCTGTGCTGCTTTGCGGTACGGCTTCAGCTTGTGGCTGCGATAGCCCTCCCGCACCAGATAAGCGCCGGTCTCCACCGCCTCCTCGGACTTGTGGGCGCTTTCCACGCCCACATTGTCCTGCTCTGTTTCCCGGATCTCTTTGTGGAGCTTGCCCGCAACCAGATGGACGGGAGCTTCCCTGACTCCTTGAGAAACTTTGGAAGGTGGCTTTTTCTTGTCCTCAAAGGTCAGCTTCGAGGTCTTTTTTCCGGTATCCGGGTCAATGACCGTCTGCCTGACCTTTTTCTTTGGGATATTGGCCTGCGCCTTATCTGCTCTGGCCGCAGCTTTCTCCGCTTTACGGATCGGCTTTTCCAGTGCAGGGTCAGACCGTTCCTCATCAGTAAAGCGCAGGCGCGGTTCCTTATTCAAACCATTCTCCCAGCATGAGGGAGGACATCATGTAGTGCAGCTCTGCATAAATGGCCATTCCCACCGGATCGTTGAACATACAGCCGGACAGGTAGGCATAAAACTGTGCCACCACATCGGACAGGATCTTCGCTTCGGTTCCTTCCAGAACCAGACCACCCATACCTTCCTTGGCACGGATGGTGCTCCAGACCTCTGCCAGACGGAGTAGCCCCACCTGACCGGTCTCATTCAGTTCGGCTGCCTGGTCTGCCGCCGTGCGACACTCGCTGACCGCATCGGCCATGACCGTAAGCAGCTGGCTGCGCTGGGCATTTACCGCCCTGTCAAAAAACATCAGCGGATTTTTATTCAAAATGTTGGGATTCATCATCATTCATCCTCCTTCTTTTTCAGTTCCTGGGGTTTGGTAGTCATAATGCGGTAAAGTTCGGTGTTCTTCGGGAAGTGATCCACAAACGGCAGGATCGTGGAACCATAGAACAGCAGGCCCTCGCCCTCACCGGAGTGGGTCACATAGCTAAGCTGGTGCGTGGAAATCCCCAGTTGCTTCGCCAAAATCTGACGGTCTCCGCCTGCCTGGTTAAGCATATACACGAAGTCCGAGTTTTCAAAGATGTTCTCTACCTCGCGGCTGCTCAAAAGGTCTTTGACATTCTGGGTGATACCTGTCGGAATACCGCCCCATTTTCTGAATCGCTTCCAGATTTCCACCGTATAGGCGGCGGTCTGCTCCTCCTTCAAAAGCAGGTGCATCTCGTCGATGTAGTAACGGGTGGACTTGTGGGCGGCACGGTTGATGGTAACGCGGTTCCACACCTGATCCTGTACCACCAGCATACCGATTTTTTTAAGCTGCTTGCCCAGTTCCTTGATGTCGTAGCAGACAATCCGGTTATCAATGTCCACATTGCTCTGATGATTGAACACATTCAAAGAACCCGTTACATAGATTTCCAATGCCGTTGCAATGTACTGAGCTTCTTTTTCTTCCTGCTCCCGCAACAGGTTATAAAGGTCCTCCAAAATCGGCATATTCTCTGGCTTTGGGTCATTGAGATATTCGTTGTAAACCAGCCGTACACAACGGTCAATAATGGTTTTCTGCACCGGCTGCAAGCCCTCCTTACCGCCCACGATCAGCTCACACAAGCTGAGGATAAAGTCAGACTTGAGTGACAGCGGGCTTTCATCATCCGAATAGTCCAGATTCAGATCCATCGGATTGATATAGTTGGTTGAAGTAGGTGAGATCTTGATGACCTGCCCATGCAGACGCTCAACAAGAGGTGCGTACTCCGCTTCCGGGTCACAGATAATGACATCATCACTGGTAAGCAAAAAGCAGTTGGCAATTTCTCGTTTTGCGCTGAAGGACTTACCGGAACCTGGCGTACCCAAAATCAAGCCGTTGGGGTTTTTCAGCAGCTTTCGATCCACCATGATGAGGTTGTTGGACAGAGCATTGATGCCATAGTACAGAGCTTCTTTCCCGTTCTGGAACAGTTCCTGCGTAGTAAAGGGCACAAAGATAGCTGTGGAACTGGTGGTCAGTCCTCGCTGAATCTCAATCTGATTGAGACCCAGAGGCAGACAGCTCATCAGCCCTTCTTCCTGCTGGAAGTCCAGCCTGGTCAGCTGACAGTTATACTTCTGGGCAATAGAGCCTGCCTGAAAGATGTTGTTGCCAAGCTGACGGGGATTGTCCGCTGTGTTCAGCACCAGAAAGGTCAAAAGGAACATTCTCTCGTTGCGGCTCTGCAAATCCTGCAAGAGTTTTTTCGCTTCACTGCCGTAGGTAGCAAGGTCAGATGGAATGATGTCCATGTCGTATCCGGCACGGACTGCTTTTTTCTGTTCCTCGATCTTGCTGCGGTCCAGGTCGGTAATCTTTCGCTTTACCGTTTTGATGGCTTTCACCTGATCCACCGACTGAATGTGCATACTCACAATGAGCGAGCTTTCCATATCCAGAAAATCAGCCAGCAGACGGTCATTCAGCTCCGGTGCGAGAATCTGCAAAAAAGAAACAGTCCCGTATTTCTTACCCATACGGAACTGCTTGCCGGTGCGGAACTCAAAGGAGCTTGGTGCAATAAAATCCTTTGTGGACAGACCGGAAGGAGCCAGCCAGTCCCATTCAAACTGAAACGGGAGTTGTTCATCCATGTGGAATACCGCATGAAGCTGAAAAAGCCTTTCTTTACCGTCCAGCGTTCTGGCAGCTACACCAAGACGCTTGAAGTTATTAAGTATATCGGTCTCAATACGCTCCAGACGGGGCTTGGCGGCTTTGATGCTGTCCGCGTCGATACCAAAGGTCAGGTATTTGGTCTTGATGAGACCGTTGTTACCTCTGGCCAGCTGATTTTGCAGCATTGTGGTGTATTCCTCGCGGATACTGTCAAAGGCGTCCCTCTGGGGCGGGATGGAAATGGAGTTAGCAAAGGTCTCCTCCGATGCCGCAAGGTTCAAAAAAGACAGCTGGAAATGAATCGAGCTGTCAAAATAATTGAGGAAATCACACCACCCCTCAAAGATTGCCGTCTTATCTTCGTTTTGGGAGAGCTGATAGTTGATGTCCTGAAACTGGATGGTCTTTGTGTAGTGGCTGTCCGATACGCGGCAGATTCCGTCCGGCCACATCCGTTCATAAGGGATACTGTCCTGCGCAGATTTTCCTTTTTTGTCCGTGCGGTTAGCGCGGGCAATGGCCGCTTCGATCTGCTTCTTATCGGCGCGGGACAGTTTTTTCTTTGTCTTTACCGGCTGCACAGTTTTTTCCTCGGTTTTTCCGAACATCCGATGCAGCCATTTTTTTATTGCGGTGAACAATGTCATACACCTCCTTATCGAGCATTTCCTGCCGCTTTAATACGGCATAAAAGTTGTTGGTCTGGTAGGGACGCTGCTTGGGACGGATCACAGCTACTTTGAGAATGTTGCCCACGATCTTTTCCAGGGGCTGTCCATGCTTTTCGTACATAGCCAGCATAAAGAAGGGCAGCATAACCAGCATCATACACATAGCCGCTACACTGTTTCCGGTAGGTTTTCTGAGCAAAAAGAAAAGCGGTACGCCAATAAGCGCTCCGCCCGTGAAGCAGATAAGCTGCCGCTTGGTCAGATTGAACATGACCTTTGTTTTGACTTTTGTTAAGTCCTTGGGTACGGGTACATAAGCCAATGTGGAAACCTCCTTCCGTTTTAGTGCGCCTGAAAGACTGATTTGGCGAGACTGCCGGTTTTGAACAGCGTAAAACATAGCAGTACGGTGTAGCCCACGCAGCTCCAGATTGCCATGATGATGTCATCTTCCAGAGCGATGTTCTGCACCAGCACAGCATAAATTGCCACGCAGACGATAATGAGAAACGCCTGAAAGCCCAGTGCCAGCAGGGATCGGAGGTAATTCTGTCCCATACCGCCCCATTCTTTGCCCATCATTGCAGCCATTGGAACGGGAGCCACCGAAGTTACAAGGTAGATCTCGATCATACGGCCATAAATAACGATAAAGATACAGATATACAACGCCCACATGGTAATGCCAATAAAGAGGGATTGGAACCACAGTCCGAACAGCGGTCCCAAATCCATTTCCATCAGCCTCGGTTCCAGATCGGTCATAACTGAGGAAATGTCAATGGACGCATCCGAATTGATAATCCCTGCCGCCTGCGCCACCACGCTCTGCGCCATATCAAAGACGCCCATCACGATATTCCATGTGTTTGTGACAATGAGGATGGCGGCAGCTGATTTGAACACCCACTTGAAAATCATCCAGGTATCCACATCATGCAGGTTGTTCTTGTCTGCAATCATCTGGATCAGGTCTACGGTCATCACGATAGCCAGGATCACACCTGCAATCGGCACCATGATGGAGTTTGACAGATTCTCAATCATATTGAAAATACTGCCATTCCATCCCTGTGGGGTCTGTCCTACCTGTACGGATATATCCGCGACCTGTTGGTTTACACTGTCAAACATCCCCGAAAGGTTGCTCATAATACCGCCCACCAGCATTTCTTTCAGCCAATTTGTCAGGGCTTCAAGTAAGAAATCCATACGGTGTCAACCTCCTTTCCGCCGCCCCCGCAGAGCTGCGGGAGCGGCAAGGATTTCATGCAGGAACGCTTAGACAGAGAACAGCCCGGAGAGCAGAGGTACAAGAACCATACCAACAACGGCTACACCAGCACCGGCCATAAGCTGCTTCATGCCCTGGGATTTTATTTGTGTGTGATAAAGAAGCAATAGAAGTGTAAAATTTTTTGCCGTTCCCATCCGGCACTTAGCTACTGTGTCGGATAGGTCGGGCATTATTCGTCGGGAAGTTCTACCTTGCCGACAAAGCTGTAATAAATATCAATATCCTGTCTGCGTGTGCCGTTCTCGTCATAGCTGCACTCATGCACAACGAT
>OHRS01000409.1_pt1 | contig 24281 bp, 16 predicted proteins | sample 1578441 | NCBI WGS metagenome assembly OHRS01 (sample SAMEA3879592, study PRJEB24766) | human gut metagenome | biome: human-associated habitat; feature: feces | place: USA | collected 1985/1987
TACGATACGCAACCCCAAATTGATTTTTGCATTGGGAAATCTAATCATCTATATCCTTGTTTTTCGAGAATCTTTGCGAAAATAACCATTCTCAGTCACATAGGCAACTCCACTCTAAAAAAGAATAAAAATTTCATCGAAGAGAAAATTTATTATAATTTTACCGACATAATAGAAAAACAGAAACAAATGAAAAAAAGAACCCTCACCGCCGGTACTATCCTTTTATGCCTATCTGCAATCTCTTTCGGGCAAAATTCTATAAAAGATTTTCTACATCAAAATCCACAATTTTTCGGTAGTACGGCATCTGTTTATTATTGCAACGACACCACAGACACCCCGGCTCCAAAGGATTTCATACCGTTTCACATCGATCATATAGCTCGACACGGTTCACGCACCCACGATTCAAAAAGTATGGTTCCGAACCTGTACAAACTAATGAATAAAGCCGATTCTTTGAACCTTTTAACCCGGGAAGGCAAACTGCTGCGTAATCAAATCGACACCATCTACCATTTAATGAATCATCGCTGGGGAGACCTCACTCCGCTCGGAGCCCGACAACACCGGGATATGGCTCGTCGCATGTATCACCGCTTTCGTCCGGCGTTTACACCTCAGGACGGCAAAGTGACCCTTGTGGCACAATCGACCACGGTTCCACGCTCCATGGCTAGTATGGCGGCATTCGTCGCAGAAATGAGAGGCTATACCCCCACTGCGGAGTTTTCTATGGATCCCAGCAACGGATATGACAATACCCTGCGATTCTTCAAAGGAAAAGAATACCAACAATATCTCTCGAAAGGCTCATGGAAAAAGATACTCCGAGCCTATCAGGAAAAGCATACACCCACAAGACTAAGACTTATCGACCGAATATTCAAGAAAGGGTGGGAACAAATCATACCCGATCCCATTACATTCATGACCCACCTATACGCTTTAACCATCATATTACCGAATACCGACTACGACATATCCCTGTATCCGTGGTTCACAGAAGAAGAAAAATTCGATTTGTGGAGCGCGAACAATCTATCGCAATACCTGCGTAAAGCCAACTCCATTCCCGGAAAAGGACTTCCTGTCGCCATTGCGAAACCTCTGTTAAAAGACATGTTGGCTACATCGCAAGCGGCGATCGACGGAAACGGCGTCGAAGCCAATTTACGTTTTGCTCACGGTGAAAATACAATTCCTTTACTCGCCCTGTTAGGTATTGAGAATGCAGCCGTTGTAGAAGCCGATCCCGAAAAAGTAGCCGAGGTTTGGCAGGACTTCAAATACAATCCTATGGCAACGAATATCCAATGGATACTTTATAAAAATACCGATGGGAAAATACTCGTGAAAGTATTGTTCAATGAACAAGAAATAAAATTACCCATCGATTCGGAATATGCACCTTATTACGATTGGGAGCTATTCCAAAAATATTGTGAAAAGCAAATGGCAAAATACCCCGATACGACACCGGCCCTGTAATTAATCGGAAATATCTGCCTGTTGAAAAGTTCATTATAAGATTCGCTCACCAAATTTCCCGATAGCAGAAAGATTGACTACTTTTGTAACGGGAAAGAATTGCTGCATGGAAACTCGAAGAAATTACACTCGCCAGAAAAAAGCCTACGCTCCGAAAGTTTCGGAACAAGGCAAGCTACAACCTCAGGACAAAGAGCTCGAAGAAGCCGTGTTGGGGGCTCTCATGCTCGAAAAAGATGCCTATACCACCGTTTGCGACATCTTAAAGCCAGAGTGTTTCTATGAGCCGACCAACCAACTTATTTATAGTGCAATATCCCGGTTGGGAGCACAACAACGCCCCATCGACATGCTCACCGTCACCGAGCAACTGCGACTCGACGGAAAGCTCGATGAAGTCGGCGGAGCCCTCCGTATTTCCGAACTTACCGGACGTGTAGCATCGGCGGCGCACATCGAATACCATGCCCGCATCGTAGCCCAAAAATATTTGGCTCGGGAATTAATCGAATTTTCCAGCGAAATACTCAACAAGGCCTTTGACGAGACCAACGACGTAGATGACCTTATGCAGGAAGCCGAGGGGAAACTCTTTGAAATTTCCCAACGTAACCTGAAAAAAGACGTTACTCAAATAGACCCGGTACTGAGCGAAGCTATCAGACAAATTCAAATAGCAGCCAATCGAAGTGACGGATTGAGCGGACTGCAAACCGGGTTTCACGACATCGACAAAATTACTTCCGGTTGGCAAAATTCCGACCTCATCATTATCGCCGCCCGTCCCGCTATGGGAAAAACGGCATTCGTCCTTTCTATGGCAAAGAACATGGCTGTCAGCTATAACACGCCGGTGGCTATCTTCTCGCTCGAAATGTCCAATGTCCAGCTTGTCAATCGTCTCATCATCAACACTTGCGAAATCCCCGGCGATAAAATCAAAAGCGGACAGTTGGCCCCGTTCGAATGGGAACGGCTCATGTCTCGTATCGAAATACTGAGGAACGCTCCTATATATATAGACGATACCCCCAGCCTTTCCGTTTTTGAACTTAGGACAAAAGCACGCCGATTGGTTCGCGAGCACGGAATCAAAATCATCATCATAGACTACTTGCAACTGATGAACGCTAGCGGTATGTCCTTCGGGAGCCGAGAACAAGAAGTCAGCACCATATCCCGTTCGCTCAAACAATTGGCAAAAGAGCTTCAAATACCTATTATCGCCCTGTCCCAGTTAAATCGTAGTGTGGAATCCCGGGGTAACGACAAAGACGGTAAAGAAGGGAAACGCCCGCAACTTTCCGACTTGCGTGAATCGGGAGCTATCGAGCAAGATGCCGATATGGTTTGCTTTATACACCGTCCCGAATATTATACTCGGTCTAAGGAAGATGCCAATGGAAACAGCATCGAAGGCTTGGCAGAATTTATCATAGCCAAACACCGTAGCGGTGCGACCGATACCGTGAATATGAAATTCGTCTCTTATCTGGCTCGATTCCAAAATTACGACGAAGACACCCGACTGACCGATTTCAGTGCACCGGTAACCTCGAAGTTCAATACTCCCGACACGAACACACCATCGGCAGCGCCACTGTCTGGGAACCCCGATTTCCTGAATCCCCCCGGTTCGTCCAATAACGATATACCTTTCTGAAAAGAACTTTTATCTCCCGACCGATGTTATTCTTTCGAATAACTAATATAGTATGGAGAAAAAACGACAAAAAATCTGGACTGCGATAGGTGTAGGCATAGCTATCGCACTACTGTTATATTGGCTCACATTGGCCATTTGGATAGACGATGATACCGATCCCCCTATGCCTCCTCCCGTAGAAGAAATATCGAATTGTTAAAATATACCAAAATCGCTCCGGATAAAAACTTTTTGCAATACAAGTGTGTTTTATTATCGAAACCGGGAAAGAAACGGCTCTCCTTAGGGAAAAAGAAGCGACGCTTCGCTTCCGTCAAGCCAAAATCTCCGGTCTGGAAGAGTTAATTTATACGATAATATTCTTGTTTTTTGTGTGTTTCATTGGTATTATATTATCCTTTGTTTATTCCTGTAATAAACATTATCCTCTTTCTTGTTTTTGATATATTTCAAGTAGTAAAGCCCCGTCGTGAGACGAGGCTTTACTATTTATATCCCCTCATCAACGTATTCCGAGTCTGTTCAATGCTTGCTGGTATCGAATTGCATTTCGTTGATGCTCTGCCAAAGTCACGGCAAAATTATGATAGCCCGAAAAATCCTCTTTGGCGCACATATAAAAATACCCGTTCGGTGTATGTGTCAGCACGGCATCGATAACCTGCTTCGAAGGAATCCGTATAGGGCCGGGAGGCAATCCCGTAACCCGATAAGTATTATATGGCGATTCTATGGTCAAATGAACATTCAATATGCGTTTCAGCGAAAAATCCCCGTGGGCAAATTTTACCGTAGGGTCTGCCTGCAAAGGCATGCCTTTACGCAATCGGTTCATATAAAGACCCGCAACCTTTCCCATTTCATCACGTTTGTTAGTCTCTTCCTCTACGATCGAAGCCAGAGTCGCTACCTCCACAGGAGTCAATCCCCACCGCTTTGCCTGTTGCTCCCGCTTTCCTTCCCAATAAATGCGATACTCCCGCTTCATCTTCTGTAAAAAAGATTCGGGAGTCACAGTCCAGTAAAACTCATAAGTATCCGGTAAAAACAAAGCCGGGAGAGTCGCTTTCGTAAAACCTAAATCCGCACAAACACTATCGTTGTACAGCAAAGCCAACAACTCCTCTTTCGAAAAAAACAACTGCTCCGATACCCTTTCGGCCAATTGTTCGAGAGTGCGTACGTTATTAAATGTAACTCGTATGGGAGATTGGCTTCCCCTCGACAATTTCAAAGCCATTTGCCGAGCTGTCATACCGGCATGAAGCCGATAAGCCCCTACACGAACATTAGGATCGAATTTATAAAACGACAGCAAACGTTTTACTCTCGGGATCGATTTCTCATCTGGAATCACCGAATGCAAAGCACTATCGAGCTGAACATCATTCCACTTCGGATAAACATAGCACACTGTTTGTTCGGTTATAACAGGATCATACAAATAACTCTTCATTACCGGAATAAACAAACATGCGAGAATCAAAATAAGCCCTCCTGTTATCCAAGCAAATATCTTTATACCTTTATTCACATTCGACATAATAATCCGATTATACACAGCGCAAAAGCACCTTGACGGAACAAAAGTAACGATTATTCCCGAAATAAAATAATGCGAAAAAGTTTGCTGTTTCAAATATTCCGCTTATCTTTGCGCTGCATTTGAAAAAATGACGTCAACGACAAATCGTCCTTTGGAAGGATGGGTGAGTGGCTGAAACCACCAGTTTGCTAAACTGACGTACTCGAATGGGTACCGGGGGTTCGAATCCCCCTCCTTCCGCAAATGCAAAGTCCATAGCGTAATATATACGCTATGGACTTTTTTTATTTGAATCGATTCCCCCATTGTCGAGATTTCAGAAACGGTCTTTGGAATATTGACACATTGGTTGTAATTTTGGAGCAATTTAAAATAAAGGTATGAAAAATTTCAAAAATATTCCTTTTATCAAAATTTACACAGAAAAAACACCTTGTCGAAGAAACAAAATACACCAATAAAAAAGTGAACATTTTTAATAATATTCCAAGCATTTCAAATCTATTTCAAAATTACATTCAATTTTTGTAGCATGAATTTCAAAATCAAATCAAACAACGTTATGAATTATCAACGATTATTTCTGTCGGGAATACTCTTCTCGCTATTCATGCTATCTGCATCCGCAAAAACGGTTACCATCGACAACGATTCGACCACGATCCGCACTTCCGATACCGATTATGCCGATGAATTAGAAAAAATACGAATGCACATGCCCGATATAGAAGTGGGGAACGGTATATCTTTCCAACCTAAAAACAAAAGATATAAACTCACGATGCGCATTCGCATGCAAAATTTGGTCGATGTCGACTTCAACGAGAAATTCGAGGCTCAGGATATCGACGCCCGCGTCAAACGGCTCAGATTACGTTTCGATGGATATATCTATACACCCAAACTCACCTATTTAGTTCAGTTAGGCTTCTCGCCTTACGATATGAAAACGCTGCCCAATGGGAACAACAACATCGTACGCGACGCAATGATTTACTACGTTCCCAACTCGACATGGAATATCGGTTTCGGACAAACCAAAATACGGGCGAATCGCGCCCGAATAAACTCTTCGAGTGCCCTACAATTCGTAGATCGTTCCATTGTAAACTCCGAATTCAATCTCGACCGCGATTTCGGTATCTTCGGAGAATACAATCAACATCTATTCGGCTCTTTGGATTTAGCGGCCAAAGCCTCTATTACTACCGGAGAAGGCAGAAACTGGGGAAACAATAAAGGGAGTGGACTCGCATATACGGGACGCATAGAACTATTCCCACTGGGACGATTCACCGGGAAAGGAGATGCTATGGAAGGCGATTATGAACGAGAACAAACGCCCAAAATCCTTTTAGCGGGAGCATACAGCTATAACGACCGAGCTCTTCGGGCACAAGGTTCCAATGGGGACAAATTACTGTTTGACCAGACCCGTAACCTTTCTTCCTATTTTGTCGACTTCATCTTCAAATATCAAGGATTTGCTTTTTATACCGATTTCATGGGGCGTATATCATCTTCCTCACCGCTCATTAAATCGGGTGAAAATGTAGAACAATATGTCCTCACTGGAATGGGGCTCAACGTACAGGCAAGTTATCTCTTTCGTTCCAATTGGGAAATCGCATTGAGAAACTCTACCATCATGCCGGATAATGAAGTACAGCCTTATGCCAATTATCGCAGTCACAACCAATCGACGTTCGGTGTCACGAAATATCTGATAGATCACAGATTAAAAGTACAAGCCGACCTGTCTTACAATTACAAAAATGAATTTGTCGATTCCGATTATAATCGCTGGCAATTAAGATTTCAGATAGAACTCGGCTTTTGACAAATCGACGTAAGCAACCTAACACCTAAACAGTATATAAAATGTCCTCTCAGTACGATTTCGACACAATTATCGACCGGCATCACACCGGAGCTATGAAAACCGATGTTCTCTGTGAGCGCTATGGTCGGGAAGATCTCATTCCTTTATGGATTGCCGACATGGATTTTGCGGTTGCACCCTGTATAACCGAAGCTCTCGTACGCCGGTTACAACACCCGGTTTACGGATATGCCGAGGCTCCTGCGAGCTATTGGCAATCCATTATCGATTGGCTCGACTACCTGCATGGCTGGAAAGTAAAAAGAGAATGGATCACCTATATTCCCGGGATTGTCAAGGGCATAGGTTTGGCAGTCAATGTATTTAGTACCCCCGGAGATAAAATCATCATACAGACTCCGGTCTATACACCGTTCATGGCCGTCCCTGAAAGTAACGGTCGGCAGGTTGTACATAATCCGCTCAAATGGAACGGCTCTCACTACGAAATGGACTTCGATCACCTTGAATCGATCATCGACTCCCAGTGCAAGCTGTTCATTCTCTGTAATCCTCATAACCCCGGAGGAGTGGTTTGGCCGTTGGAAACATTACAGCGAATCGCCGAAATCTGTGCACGGCACAACATACTCATCATTGCCGATGAAATTCATGCCGATATGCCTCTCTTCGGAGCCAAACATCACCCCTTTGCCTCGGTGTCCGAAACAGCGGCTCAAAACAGTATATCGTTCGGAGCTCCCTCCAAGACGTTCAACATCGCAGGCTTGGTCAGCTCCTATGCAATTGTTCCCAACGAAACGATTCGTAAGCGCTTCTTCGACTGGCTCACGGCAAACGAGCTGAACGAACCCACTTTCATGGCGACCATAGCCACCGAAGCCGCTTATAACCATTGTAGAGAATGGCGAGAACAAATGTTAGCCTACATCGAACAAAATATACTCTTTGTCGAAGAGTTTCTCGATCGTTATATTCCCGATATCAAAGCCATCAGGCCGCAAGCCTCCTTTATCGTATGGCTCGACTGTACACGGCTTCACCTCGAACACGACGCACTCATCGACCTTTTTGTCGATAAAGCGAGACTCGCACTCAACGACGGTGAAATGTTCGGCCCCGAAGGCAAAGGACACATGCGGCTAAACGTAGGTACGCCCCGCGCAGTTTTGCAAAAAGCACTCGAACAACTACGTTCCGCCGTGGACGGACTTAAACGATAGTTCACGAAACATGTCGAAAACAAAAAAACTTTCTTTTCGAGACAAATGCCATAAACACCTTTGACTCCGAAGAATATCTTTTTCGGAAAATATTTTATACTTTTGCACCCGATTGGTACAAAAGCCTTTTTACTTTTGTATCTTGAAATAATATAGAACATTCTGAAAGAACGACTTTATGAACGAACTTGCCACGAAGTACAATCCCGCCGACGTAGAAGAAAAATGGTATGCCTATTGGTTGAAAAACGGTCTTTTCAAATCGAAGCCCGACGGTCGAGAACCCTATACCGTTGTCATTCCGCCACCCAATGTCACCGGGATTCTGCACATGGGGCACATGCTGAACAATACGATACAAGACATTCTGGTACGCCGGGCTCGCATGGAAGGGAAAAATGCTTGTTGGGTTCCCGGCACAGACCATGCATCTATCGCCACCGAAGCCAAAGTGGTAAATAAACTTGCAGCGCAAGGTATTAAAAAAAGCGATCTTTCCAGAGAAGAATTTCTCAAATACGCTTGGGAATGGAAAGAAGAACACGGCGGAATCATCTTGAAACAACTCCAAAAATTGGGAGCATCCTGCGATTGGGACCGCACTGCTTTCACTATGGACGAAATCCGCTCCGAAAGTGTTTTGAAAGTATTTGTCGACTTATACAACAAAGGACTCATTTACAGAGGAGTCCGCATGGTAAATTGGGACCCCAAAGCCCTCACCGCCCTCTCCGACGAAGAAGTCATTTATAAAGACGAACACAGCAAACTCTATTATCTGCGCTATTTTATCGAAGGCGAGGATAAATACATTATCGTTGCCACCACACGACCTGAAACAATCTTAGGCGACACGGCAGTTTGCGTAAACCCCAATGACCCGCGTTATTCATTCCTTAAAGGGAAAAAAGTCATCATACCGCTGGTAAATCGGGTGGTTCCTATTATCATGGACGACTATGTCGATATTGAGTTCGGAACCGGCTGCTTAAAAGTCACCCCGGCACACGATGTAAATGACTATATGCTGGGAGAAAAATACAATCTGCCGAGTATCGACATATTCAACGACAACGGAACCATCAGCGAAGCCGGAGGCCTTTACGTAGGAATGGATCGTTTCGACGTTCGCAAACAAATCGCCAAAGACTTACAAGAGGCTGGATTACTCGAAAAAGTCGAAGATTACGACAATAAAGTGGGTTATTCCGAACGTACCAATGTCGTTATCGAACCCAAACTATCGATGCAATGGTTTGTCAAAATGGATAAACTCGCAGCCCCGGCTCTCGATGCCGTCATGAAAGACGAAATCAAATTCCACCCCGATAAATTCAAAAACATTTATCGGCACTGGATGGAAAACATTAAAGATTGGTGTATCTCCCGCCAGCTTTGGTGGGGACATCGCATCCCGGCGTACTACCTCCCGCAAGGCGGATTCGTAGTAGCTGCCACACCCGAAGAAGCGTTGAAATTAGCCCGAGAGAAAAGTGGTAAGGCCGACCTTCAAATGAGCGATCTGCGACAAGACGAAGATTGCCTCGACACATGGTTCTCTTCGTGGTTATGGCCCATCTCGCTTTTCGATGGTATCAACAATCCCGGCAACGAAGAGATAAACTACTATTACCCGACCACCGATTTGGTTACAGCCCCCGATATCATTTTCTTCTGGGTGGCTCGAATGATTATGGCCGGATACGAGTATGAGCACAAACTTCCTTTCCGCAACGTCTATTTCACCGGAATCGTACGGGACAAAATAGGACGAAAAATGTCCAAGTCGCTCGGTAATTCGCCCGACGCTCTCGAACTGATAAAAACCTATGGAGCCGACGGTGTCCGCATGGGACTCATGTTGGCCGCACCTGCCGGAAACGACATACTATACGACGATGCGTTGTGCGAGCAAGGACGCAACTTTAACAACAAAATATGGAATGCCTTCCGCTTGGTAAAAGGTTGGAACGTAGATGAAACCCTCCCCCAGCCTCAAACGGCAGCCATTGCCGTAGAATGGTTCGACGCACAACTCAACCGTACGCTCGAAGAAGTCAAAGACCTGTTCGGGAAATATCGTCTGTCCGAAGCCCTCATGGCTATATACAAACTCTTCTGGGACGAATTTTCATCTTGGTATCTCGAAATGGTTAAACCAGCCTATCAACAACCTATCGACCGCAAAACCTACGATGCTACACTCCGGTACTTCGATGCACAGCTCCGTATGTTGCATCCTTTCATGCCCTTCATCACCGAAGAATTGTGGCAACACCTGTATGACCGCAAAGAAGGCGAAAGCATCATGACAGCACGCATGCCCGAGCCCCAACCGGTCGACATGGAAATCATAAACCGATTCGAAACGACCAAACTGGTCGTAGCGGGAATACGTACGATCCGCTTGCAAAAAGGCATAGCCAATAAAGAACAGCTCACGCTGCAAATTATCGGCGCACACGATCACTCGAACGATTGCATATTGACCAAAATGACCAATCTGGCAACGATCGAAACAATCGAAGAAAAAGATCCGGCCGCCGCTTCGTTCCGGGTACATGCAACGGAATATGCGATTCCTATGAGCAACGCCATCGATGTAGAAGCCGAATTGAAAAAACTCGAAGCCGAATTAAAATATGCTCAGGGATTCCTCAAAACAGTAATGGGAAAACTCGGCAACGAACGCTTCGTTCAAAATGCACCCGAAGCCGTGGTAGCTATGGAGCGCAAAAAGAAAGCCGATGCCGAAGAAAAAATCAAATCGCTCGAAGAAAGCATAGCAGCCTTGAAAAAGTAGTAAAAGGCCATACAACAAATGAAATCCCGCTCTATCGAAATTAGATAGAGCGGGATTTTCATACCCGAACAAAAAAAACAGCCCCACCCTTTACGACTCAATAGGAAATCAATGAGGATTGTCTTTTAGCTCCTCCCCTGTGTTTTGCAACGCAAAAATATAGGGAAGGTGGCACGGAATAACGGAGGGGCTAACTCAATGGAAATGTCGAAAAATACCGACAATAACGGAAACAGAGTCAGGCATCGGCTTCTCCCCTTCCTCATCTGCAATGGATAAGAGAAGCAAACGAAGCATCGGAGAACTCAAAACCCCAGTAAACAAAGACGCTGGAAAATTTCTACACTCCTCCCCTGCCGTGTCCCGTAGCCTTACGGGGTGTTTTGCAGTGCAAAATATAGGGGAGGTGGCACGTAGGGGTTAACTCAACGGAAATGTCGGAAAATATAAGGGAAATACCCGCAAGGAGAAGAACTCAAATTCTACAATCACCCTATGCACTCCCCCTATGCCACTGACCTATCCCAATTTGTCATCTCGTAAAAAAAGAAGTTCGGCAACACCTTCTCACCTTACAATTCTACCGAAAAGAATAAAAAAACCGTCCGATAAAAATCGGACGGTCGAAATATCGATTCGTTTCAAATATTAAAAACAATAATACAAGCTGAGACTTATCTCATTGCCGCTCAAAGACAAGCCCGACACGCTGCTTCCGTTATATTTAGTACGATATCCCAGAAAGCCGTAATGAGCTACCAAAGAGAAATTATCGGTCAAATTAAAAGATATACCCGGCTTAAAGCCAATTTCAAAACCGGTATCCGAATCCGCCCCTTTATACTTTTGAGTAGAAATACCGAAACCACCATCTACCAATAAGCCTACAAAATCTTTTTTCCAAAAATTCCAACGGGCATACGGAGCGATATAAAACGAATTGAAATTGTCCATATGAGTATAACCTATCATACCGGCAACCGTCCAAGTATCGTTAAATGCATAACCGAATTCAGGAGCGATTGTAATCATGGTATTTTCCGATGCATCATCGTAAAGTAACCCCAATTGACCACCCACAAAATACTGAGCATTGGCTGCTAACACACCAAACACAAGAGCTAAGGTTAAAACTAATTTCTTCATTTTATTTATTTTTTAGTTTATAATATGGAACAAAGGTAATCATTCGACAAAAAGATCGGTCTTCTATTTTCCCGTTTTTTTTCTTTTTGTGTTAAAATATAATAAAATAAGGAGGGAGTTTAAAACTCCCTCCTTATTTTATTATACTATGATTTTCTTATTTCACTAGTTCAAACCCCATCAATACACCCTCATACTCATCGAGCAATCCACTGACACTTTTCAACGTAGAACTCTGAGACTTCGATGCAATAGTAGTCAATACCTTCACGAATCGATCCACATCGAAAAGCATTTCCAACGTATTGCCATTCTTGTTTATAACGGCATCCATAACCATTATAGGAATGTAACCACCCACGGCAGTAAATGTAACCACGAATCTTCCGCTCTCTTCGTCTTTAACAATATGACCGTTCAATTTCGCATTACCATATTTCATTACAAAAGTAGTATCGGCAAAAGCGAATGAAACTCGCGAAGGCGTGATACCGGCCTTTGTATAGTAGGTCGCCAACTTTGTTTTCAGAGATGCAGCCTCCCGCCGATTTCAAGAAATCGCTGCTTTCGAACTTACAAGCAGGAGCCGAATATTTCCACGTCCCGGCTAAATCGGCAACCGTCAACGAAGCATCTGTACCGGCAATAGCACTCACAACCTTATTCACTGTCGATGAATTCAGTATGTCTCCAAGCCCACCCAACGAAAGCTGAGCTTTCACAGAGGTAAAAAACAAACACAAGCAGCATACGATAGATAATCTGCACACCCATTTTTTCATAATAAAATCTCTTTACAACATTATTTATTTACAAAAACAATACATCTCGAAACAATCTAATCTCACTTACCGATATCGAGTTCTGTTCCATTACAAAGATACGCTCCAAACAATTAAAGTGTTCCTCAAAAACAGATTTTCGACAAAAAAAATTAAAAATAAGACAAATCACGATAAAAGCACGACCACATTGAACCAAAACACTCCTATATCGTTATTATAGGCAGAAAGGGCGCTCCGAAGGATTCCCGAAACCGTAACGGTAAAAGGAGGAGCAGCCATTACGGAGAAGGATATTCCTCTCAGCCCCTTTCTATTATAAAAAGACAGGTATCCGCCCCACAATAGGACGCATACCTGTCTTACTTTTTTATCAGATCAATCCTTAAACCGTCGGACGACCTATACTATAATAAGCAAATCCCAACTCTTTCATCTCAGACGGATCATAAATATTACGACCGTCGAATATCACAGGTGATTTCATAGACCGGATAACCGTTTTCCAATCCGGCAAACGAAACTCTTTCCATTCCGTTACAATCAACAAAGCATCCACATCGGCAACCGCTTCATAAATATTCTCGGCATATTCCACCTTATTCCCTATCCGCCGCTTGCATTCCGGCATAGCCACCGGGTCATATACCTTTACACGGGCTCCTGCCTCACATAACTTATCGATCAATATCAAAGCCGGAGCTTCGCGCATATCGTCGGTCTCCGGTTTAAAGGAAAGCCCCCACACGGCAAATTTTCGTCCCGATATTTTCCCGTCGAAATAGCGGAACAATCGGTGATAAAGCAATTCCTTTTGCGACTCGTTCACCCGTTCGACAGCTTTCAAAATCTGCATATCGCAATCATTCTCTTCTGCCGTCTTTATCAAAGCCTTCACATCTTTCGGGAAACAAGAGCCCCCATATCCACAGCCGGCATACAAGAAGCGGCTGCCGATACGATCGTCGGCTCCGATACCTTTGCGCACAGCTCCTACATCGGCTCCCACCTCGTCGCACAATAACGCAATTTCGTTCATAAAGCTGATACGAGTCGCCAGCATAGCGTTAGCCGCATATTTAATCATCTCCGCCGAAGGTATATCGGTAATAATAATCCTGTACTTGTTGATCATGAAGGGCTTGTAGAGCTTTTGCATCAAAGCCTCCGCCCGCTCGCTTTCGACCCCAACGACCACACGGTCGGGACGCATAAAATCGGCTATCGCATTCCCCTCTTTCAAAAATTCGGGATTGGAAGCCACATCGAAGTCAATCTTTTCGCCCCTCTTATCCAACTCGCTCTGTATAGCCGCTTTCACTTTTCGGGCAGTCCCCACCGGAACCGTACTCTTGGTAACGACAACAAGATAATCGGTCATATACCGTCCCACACTATGAGCCACATCGAGCACATATCTCAAATCGGCCGATCCGTCTTCGTCAGGAGGAGTACCCACCGCACTGAACAAGATTTCCACCCCGTCGAGACAAGCCGATAGATCGGTGGCGAACCGCAAACGTCCGGCTTTCATATTCCTGATAACCATCTCGTCGAGCCCCGGCTCGTAAATAGGTATATCGCCACGCTCTATACGAGCTATTTTCTCGGCATCTATATCCACACAGACGACGTCCACTCCTATCTCGGCGAAACAAGTTCCCGTAACCAAGCCCACATAGCCTGTACCTACTACCGCTATTTTCATATATTTCAATTTTTTATCGCCCCTCTCCCACCGTCTGTCTTTGACGAGATAGAGGGGAGTACCCGCAGAGCGAGAGGGTTAAAAATAAACTTGACTATCTTCACGTTTTGCAAAGATAGTACAAGCCGAGAACAGAAACAAAATTCGGGAAACCTTTCCTTCCCCCTGTAATGCCCCGTAGCCTTATGGGGTGTCGCAAAGCAATAGGGGGGGAATACATCTCAACCTCCTCCCTGCCGTGTCCCGTAGTATTACGGGGAGTTTTTGCACAGCAAAATATAGGGGAGGTGGCCGAAGGACGAAGGGGTTGAAAAAAGCTATCTTTACATATAAAAATACAGAATAAATTTAAATACTATAAAATAAAAAATAATCGATTTTTTACAAAATCCGACCCTAAAAAAATATTAGCAAATTCCCCGGATTTTGTAGCCCAAAACTCCTATATCTCCTTAATTTATATTATTATACTTAACAAAACTTTCTATTGACTGTTTCATCTAAGAAAAAATTTATACCTTTGAACCGATTTTCATTTGTGCAAATAAGAGTATTTACACAATGAAGCCGCTCATAAAGAGTTTATTAATATCTCTTTATAGGTGAAATAAAAATAAAATAAGCATGAAATTAAAAAAAATTTTCCTGTATAGCGCAACCATGCTATTGTTAGTATCATGCGCAAATGAGGATAAGCAAGGGTCTTCCGGATACGGTGCAATCAACGTACAAGTTTCAGCCGATTATAAAGTAGTTCCTGCAACCCGCTCCACAGCAGAATCAGCCTCGACAATCGAAAATCCCGATGTAAGTGAATTTGCCTTGAAACTAGTCTCCTCCGACGGTAGTTTTTCTCGGGCATGGGATAGTTTGGCCGATTTCGACCCGACCACCAAAATACCGGTCGGAGCCTATACGATGAGTGCCTTCTACGGAGATATCGATACAGAAGGATTCGAAAAGCCGTTCTATCTCGGAGAAACCCCGGTAACCGTGCGTGACCGGGAAAATAGTTCGGTAGAAATCAATTGTACATTGGCTAATGTAAAAGTAACCGTCGAGTATTCCGACGCTTTCAAAAAATACTTTGCCGACTATTCGACCACCATTCACTCTACCGGAGGAGAATACATCGAATTTTCTAAAACCGAGACGAGAGCAGCCTACGTAAAACCCGGGAAAATCACGATTCAAACCCACTTGAAAAAACAAAATGGGATCGAATCTACTTTCGAACCGGCAGCCATACCCAACGCAGCCGCTCGCCAGCACTACAAAATAAAACTCGACATCAGCGACAACAACGCCGGTGAAGCACAACTCAACATCAGTTTCGACGAGACAACCGAAACACAACCTATCAAAATAGACATATCCGATGAAGTAATGGTAGCTCCCGCTCCCTCTTTCCTCCTGTCTGGTTTTGAATCCGGTGTTCCGGTTGAAGCAAAAGAATTTAATTATCCGGCCGACAAAAACGTAAATATATCTCTCACGGCCAAAGGAGGATTGGCAGGGTGTACCCTTACGACCTCTTCCCGCAGCCTCGAAAGCAAAGGGTGGCCGCAAGAAATCGACCTCATAAATATGAGTGAAGACCAAGCAGGAATACTCCGTCGATTAGGGCTGAAAATCAAGGGATTCTCCGAAGTTGGAAATAAAATGGGATTCATCGACTTCACCGAACTATTCACACAATTACAAATTATCGACAATAGCGATCAACACATGTTCACTATTTCGGCAAAAGACCTGTACGGAAAAGTTAGCGAATCGCCTATTTCTTTATCGGTGAAAAACCTTCCTTTAACATTCACCCTACAAGAACCCGAAGCCGTTTTTGTGGGTAGCTCTTCGGCCATAATTCCGGTATTATACGATGGATCCGATATCGATTTGGTTCAATTCAGTTACCTTAACGCCGAAGGCCACAAAGTAAATTGTACCTCGACAGTTCTATCGACCGAGGAAAATCTATACCAAGTTAAAATATCCGTCGAAGCCACAAACAAACCGGTAAAAATAGAAGCCTCTCTATCCGGTGGATTAAAGACGGCTGCGACTTCCATTCCTGTCCTCACGCCCGAATTCACGATATCAGCCGAAGAATACGACGTTTGGGCGAAAAAAGCGATCGTTAAGCTCACAGCCGCCGATCCGCAATACCAAGATGCGGTGAACCGCTATGCTGTACTTTATACCAACAGTACCGGACAATGGGTCCACGCCGCCTCCACACACGAAGGCAATGTTCACACCCTCACGGGATTGTCCCCCGACACACGTTACCAGATAAAAGGGACTTGCAACAACGAACAAGAAAATGTCAATTATCACGGAGATTGTACAATACGGACAGAAACCGCTGCTGGCGTACCGAATGGAGACTTCGAAGATTTGACACAAACAATAAGCGTATCCGATATAAATCAAGGTGGACGTTGGTCCCCCACAATAGGAAATCCCACTTATCAAAGTACATGCAGTTTCACCATAAACGAGCCTGTCGGGTGGGCTAGTGTAAACGCAAAAACAAGCAATACATCAGCAACCAACCAAATGTCTTGGTTCGTCTGCCCGTCCACATACAACACCACATTGTCATGGACTGGAAAAGTCCCCGGAATTCCCATTTTCGGAGGTGGGGGAACCGACACCCCGGACATTTACAAAAATCTAACTGCCAAAAATGGCTCTAACGCTATGGTCGTTCGCAATGTCGCTTGGGACGAAAACGGAACTACTCCTCCCCCCCACTATAAAACAAGAGGGTCGGCATACTATTACAGCGAAAACGTCCCCTCGATAGCCAACCGCTCCGCCGGGAAACTATTTTTGGGCAGTTACTCCTATTCCGGTAATTCCGAATCCTATAACGAAGGAACCTCGTTCTCTTCCCGCCCTTCGACCATGAAAGGGTGGTATAAATACACCCCCGACAATAACGATGGCTCTGAAACCGGAGTGATCTCGGTAACATTGTTAAACGGAGAAACGGTACTCGCATCCGGGACTATTAACCTTACGGCTGTATCAGACTATACCGAATTTACAGTCCCATTGGTCTACACCGTCACCGACCAAAAAGCCAATCTGTTGAAAATAATGATTACCTCGTCCAATCATGCTTCCTATTCACAAAGCGAAGAAACCGCAACGATAAAAACGACCGACTACTACTCCCGATACGAATCCAATTCGAGGGGAGCGACTCTGACAATAGACAACTTGAATTTCATTTATGAATAAACCACATAGCGATATGAAAAAGATATTCTACATAGCTCTGACCGCAGTCTTGGGACTGGCAGGCACATCTTGCGACCGCGAGAAACTCACCTACGACTCCGAACCCGGGGAAATTTCAGGGAAAACCGGAACCCTCGATCTTTCTTCTTTCGATGCCATACCCAATAACGACATAAAAGAAACCGAGAAAAAACCGGTAAGCCGGGCTGTCGACACAGGCGGTTTTACAGTACAGATATTCCGTTCGGACAATGGAAGCGAAACCCTCGAAAAGAATTGGAAATACAGCGAAACGCCCGAAATAGTTACACTAAACGTCGGTAATTATAATTTAAAAGTATTTTCCCACGAAGTTCAACCGTCCGAATGGGAAAAGCCCTATTATTATGCAGATAAAACTTTTTCTATCGAAGAAAACAGAGTGACACAAATCGATACGCTCGTATGTACCCTCCAAAATATAAAAGTATCGGTCTCCTACTCCGAGGATTTAAAAACACTGATGGGCGAAGACTGCAAAGTATCGGTTACCGTTGGAAAAGGAGCTCTCGATTTTATGAAAGAAGAATCTCGTGCCGGTTATTTTCGGGCCGACGAAGAAAGCAATTTGCTTATCGCCACCTTCTCCGGTACGATCGATGGTTATGAAGAAGTCAATCGCATACAGGTAGACAACGTAAAAGCCGGAGAATGGCGTAAAATACATTACGATATCAAACGACCCGAACCGGGAAGCGAGACAGGAGGCATCACACCGTCGGTTACGCTCGATGCCTCATGCGAAATAATCGACCATCTCGGGAATGTCACGATAGACGAAGAAGTTATTGAGGACCCCAATCCCATCGACCCCGGCACAGGCCCTGATCCGGATCCCGATCCCCAACCTACCGATGCTCCGAAAATTACGAGCTCGACTATAAAATTAGGAACTCCGGTCACTGTAACCGAGGGATTACAAGTAATCGTAGATATTACAAGCTCCGATAAGAACGGACTTACAGGACTTGTAGTCGATATAGAATCGCCGACATTGACTCCCGACGAACTTGCAGGTATGGGATTGGCTTCGCATCTCGATTTGGTAAATCCGGGCGACTTGAAAACAGCCATCGAAGGATTGGGATTCCCCACTGGCTCGAACGTCTTGAACCAATCGAAAGTAACTTTCGACATCAGCGACTTTATGCCGTTATTAGGATTATTGGGCGCAGGGACTCACAACTTTATCATAAAGGCTACCGACGCGCAAGGAACGACAACAGAAACATTAATACTCGTAACAGAATAATATGAAACGCTATATAAAAACATACTTTACTTGCGGACTGCTCCTTGTAGGACTGCTATCGGCTTGTAAAGAAGAAGACATGACCCTCGGCGAAGGATCGGTACGGTTGAACGTAAAAGTTTCTGACGAGGTGGCTGTCGTTTCCCGTGCTATCGACCCGGGCATATATGCCTCCATGCAAACCCGCATATACAGCAGTAAAGGGCTCATTCGTTATTACGATATGGAAAGCCCCATGCCCGATATACTGAACTTGGCAAGCGGACAGTATCATGTCTTTGTAATAGCCGGAGATTCTGTCCCGGCGGCATTCGATACCCCCTATTATACAGGATCGGCCGACTTCGCCGTCCAAAGCGGAGAAACTACCTCGGCCGAAGTGAAATGTACTATTGCAAATACGTTGGCGACGGTTGCGTTCTCGCCCGAGTTAGCAAACGTTGTAACCGACTATAAAGTAAAAATATTTACTACTACCGGCGAGCTCTCATTTACAGAATCTACCGTAGATTCCGTAGGATACTATATGCTCAACGGGAAAGACCGCAGCTTGGCATGGAGTTTCGAAGGGAAAAAAACAGACGGTAAAAACTATACCCAATCGGGGGTTGTCGAAAACGTAGTTAAAGCGACGAAATACGCATTCACATTCAGCTATAACGTCGACAACGCAGCGACCGGAGGTACATTCATCGATGTCAAAGTAAATGAATCGACCGTAGACTCCACCCATAATGTAGTGATTACACAACGTCCGCAAATTGTCGGAGACAAATTCGATATAACCCAACCGCTTTATTACGAAACGAACAGCGGAAAAGAAGCTGCGATTTGGGTGAATGCCGCGACCAAATTGAAAAATGTAAAACTTTCTTGTGAAAAATTCCCCTCCTTAGGACTCTCGGCCGATTCCATCGATTTCCTGTCGGCCCCCGAAGACATCATCACGGAATTTCAAGTCAAAGGCATCGGAGCAAAACACATCTATCAGGAAGATAAAGACCTTTCGAACGCAAAAATCACTCTGTCCGAGAACTTTGTAAAATCGCTCCCCGACGGAGAATATATCTTCACGATAAAAGCCGTCGATACAAATGAAAAAGAAAATACACAGGTTTTGACGATAGTCGTATCCGATGCCATAGTCGTTACGGAAGCCCCGGCAAGATCCGGTATCTGGGCAAAGAAAGCCACGCTATCAGGGACTTTGGTAAAAGAAACATCGGAAACTCTCTCTTTCCAATATCGCAAATCCGGTTCGCAAGAATGGATATCCGTTCCTGCCGTCCTGTCGGGAACAAGTATGTCTGCCGAGGTAACGCAACTCGAACCGGGAACGACATACGAATATCAAGCCGTTGCAGGAACACAAGCCTCGGTAAAAACAATAACGTTCACTACCGAAGAAGCGACGACACTGCCCAACAGCAGTTTCGAAGATTGGCATACCCCGGACAAAGCAATGGTAATATACCCGCAAGGAGGGGAAATGTTTTGGGATAGCGGGAACCACGGTTCTGCGATGATGGATAAAAACGTGACTACACCCGACGAGACCTACAAACACAGCGGTAAATATTCCGTTAAATTACAATCTCAATTCGTTGGTATCATGGGTATTGGCAAATTTGCTGCCGGAAACCTGTTCACCGGACAGTTTATCGGAAGAGACGGTACGAACGGTATCCTCGATTTCGGACGAGCATTTACCTCGCGACCGTCCAAACTTCGCGGATATATTAAATACACGCCGGGAACCGTAGACTATTCCGAAACAGATGCTCTTACAAATGGCGCGACAGATATAGGCATTGTCTATATCGCACTTGGAGACTGGGATGCCCCGGTACGTATCACGACAAAAGATAAAAACTTGTTCGATAAAAATGACGAAAAAATAATCGCCTATGGCGAACAAGAATTAACAACCCAGACACAAGGTCAAGACGGTGGTCTCTTGGAGTTTGAAATTCCGCTCGATTACCGTTCTCTTACCCGTATTCCCAGCTACATTGTAATCGTGGCCTCTGCCAGCAAATACGGAGACTACTTTACAGGTAGCACGGGTAGTACCATGTGGCTCGACGATTTAGAATTGATTTATGAATAAACTCATCTCTGCGATATGCTCATCTCTGCTTTTGGGGGTAAGCCTTACTACGGTTCACGCTCAGGAGTTCGACCGAGGTATTGTACTAAATACATTCATACCCAAAGGACAATGGGTAGTAGGTAATTCCATATCCTATTCCGAATATAGCAACGACAACTACCAGTTCCTCGTCATCGAAAACATGGACGGTATAGGCTACACATTCAAAGTGAGCCCCATGTTTTGCTACATCGTCAAAGATAATTTGGGATTGGGAGGTCGGTTTGCCTATGAACGAAGCCTAACGAAGCTCGACAATGCCTCCATCAAGATAGGCGACGATCTCAACTTCGACATGGACAACGTGTATAGTCTGAGCCACTCCTATTCGGGAATGGCGATCATGCGTAACTACATCAGTATCGGGAACAGTAGCCGCTTCGGACTTTTCAATGAACTGCAACTCTCCTTGGGTGGTGGAGAATCGAAAATGGTAAACGGGTCGGGAGAATCTCTCACAGGAACATTCGAGCGTTCGTTCAACTTCAATATCGGAATAGCGCCGGGGCTCATGGCATTTCTCAATGACTACACAGCCATCGAGGTAAACGTCGGCTTATTAGGTTTTAATTACAGTCATGTCAAACAGACCACCGACCAAGTTTATACCGGTAAACGGTCTCAAAACATGGCAAACTTCAAAGTCAACATCTTTTCTTTGGGTTTAGGTATCGCTTTTTATTTATGAAAAACTTAAAATACATATTGATTTTAATAGGAATACTCATTCCCGGGCAAATATTGCTTCATGCCGAAGTGCAAGATTCGACAACCGTCATTCCCGAGACAGCAACCATCGTTCCGAGAAACACTTCTGTCGCCATGTCCGAGCCCGATACGATCGCCGAAAAACACGGGCTCAGCAGAAAAAAATACAAACGGGGATTGAAAAACTATCTGCTCATTCCCCAAAAGCAATGGATCGCAGGTTTGACTCTCTCGCACGGAGAATTCGACAGTAAAGACAATAACCTCCTGATCTTCATCAAAGATTTTAATTTCAAAGGCAACATAACTACCCTGAACCCATTCGTAGGCTATTTCATCAAAGACAACGAATGTATAGGTATAAAACTCGGATACAGTCATTTAAGTGCAAACTTAGACAATTTGGATATAGACATCGACGACGATATGCAATTCAATTTGGGCGATATACGTTATTTAGGCGAGACCTTCTCGGCCGCTCTGTTCCATAGGGCATATATCGGAATCGACAAAAACAAGCGCTTCGGCTTCTTCAACGAAACGGAATTAGCCTTTTCAAGCGGTTCGAACCGCTTTGTAAGAGGGAGCGACGAGTCATTGAAAAATACCAAAACAACGACATCTGAAATCAAATTGGGGTTAAATCCGGGATTCTGCGTATTTATCATGAACAACATCAGTACCAGTGTTTCGTTCGGAGTAGCCGGATTACGATACGGAACGATCAAACAAACGACGAATAACGAAGAAACCGGAAGTCGTAGATCGAGCGGAGCCGATTTCAAAATAAACTTGTTCAACATCAACATTGGCATGTGCCTGCACATATAGAAGTAAAATGAAACGAAACGATATACACATCATATACTCTCTTTTATGTACACTCCTCTTATCGGCTTGTATTAAGAACGATATTCCCTACCCTCGCATCAAAGCGCAGATATTAGGGATCTCCGCCGACGGACAAATCGGTACAGCCGCTATCGACAACGACAAACGCATGGTAACGATGGAATTGTCCGATACGGTCGATTTGCGACGAGTACATATCGAAACCCTCGATCTCACCGAAGGAGCCGTATCCGATCTTCCTTCCGATTCGATTATCGACCTCTCCAAAAGTTACACGTTGACCCTCTCCATCTATCAAGACTACACATGGACGATAAATGCCACCCAAAATATCGAAAGAAGTTTCAGAGTAGAGGGACAAATAGGAGCACCGGTATTCGATGCCCATAATCACAGAGCCATTGCCTATGTCAACAAAGACATCGATTTAGCAAACATAAAAATCACCGAACTCGTTTTAGGTCCTCAGGGAATAACCTCATATTCTCCCGAAAAAGAAAAACTCACCGATTTCTCTTTGGGATACCAAAAAGTCATTATCGTATACCACGGTATTATGGAAGAATGGACCCTATATATCGTACCATCTGAATCCGAAATATCTACCGACGGGGTCGATGCTTGGACGAATGTTGCTTGGCTGCACGGTAGCGGAAAAGAAGATGCCGAAAATGGATTCGAAATAAAAGAAGCGACAGCCGGCACATGGGAAAAAGTCCCCGACGAATACGTCACACACGATAAAGGAAGTTTCACCGCTCGCATGATACATTTGAAAGCCAACACGACCTATGTATGCCGAGCCGTATCTGGTGACTTGACAGGGAACGAAATAACATTTACGACCGGAAGCGCAGCCGAACTTCCCAACGGAAGTTTCGACGATTGGAACAAAGTAGGAAAAGTCTGGAATCCATGGGCCGAAGGAAGCGAAAACTTCTGGGATACAGGCAATAAAGGAGCCACCACATTGGGTGACAGCAATACACAACCCACCGACGACACTTGGTCGGGAACCGGACAAGCGGCTAAATTAGCGACCAAGTTTGTAGGAATAGGTTCCATCGGGAAACTGGCTGCCGGGAATATGTACACGGGAAATTACCTCCGTACAGAAGGAACCAACGGGGTGCTCAACTTCGGAAAACAATTTACCCAACGTCCCACACGGCTAAAAGGATATTTCAAATACACCTCGGTCGAGATAAACAAATCGAACGACGAGATGAAATATCTTATCGGACAACCCGATACCTGCCAAATCTTCATAGCACTCGGGGATTGGAGCGAGCCGGTCGAGATACGCACAAAACCAAGTGACCGCAAACTATTCGACAAAAACGACCCGCATATTATCGCTTATGCCGATATGTACAGCGGAAAATCCGTAACCGAATACACACCGTTCACTCTTGAACTCGAATATCGAGATACCGACCGGATTCCCACCTATATCGTAATAGTAGCATCAGCTAGTAAATATGGCGACTATTTCACCGGGGGTGACGGTAGCGTACTCTTCTTAGACGATTTCACGCTCGAATACGATTACTGATTTCGGCAGGTTCCCAGTGAATCCGAAAGCCGAAAAAGGGAAAAACCATATCTGACACTCCGCCTCTACTCCGAGGCCGATAGGAAATTTCGTATGATTTTTGCAGATAAGGCTATAAGATTTCTCTTGGCAAACAAGAATCCCACCACCTTCGCCCCTGCCCTATCCCGCAACATTACGGGGTGTTTCCGTAAGGGAATATAGGGGGAGTGCCCGCAGGGCGAGAGGGTTAAAACGAAAATATCTCATCTTCGACGAGCAGA
>OHRS01000422.1_pt1 | contig 23674 bp, 24 predicted proteins | sample 1578441 | NCBI WGS metagenome assembly OHRS01 (sample SAMEA3879592, study PRJEB24766) | human gut metagenome | biome: human-associated habitat; feature: feces | place: USA | collected 1985/1987
TTGAAAATAAGCCTAAGTTTTTCATCTAATATAGCTTGTTCAATATATATATCCTTTATTCCTTCTTGTATTACTTCGTCAAGCCAATCATAAACAATTTCTTCCTTGTTTTCCTTTTCAGCATAAGTAATGATTTGATTCATTAAATCTTCCCTTGGTTGTGATATCTTAAATTGACCATCAGGATGATTGTGCATAAAATTTTTAATTGCTGGTATTGTCACATAATCTTCATTGTTTTTATAGTAAGTAGCCGGTATATTCATCAAACCATCACCTCAATTTGTATTATAATTTAAATATATCACAAGCTATGACAGTTTTCAATATAATTTGCATAAAAATAGCAAAATAAAAAGCTCGATAAAATCGAGCTTTTCGTGGTGCACCCGACAGGAATTGAACCTGCACTTCCTCTCGAAAATATGAACCTGAACCATACGCGTCTGCCAGTTCCGCCACGGGTGCATATTTAATTTTTCTCTCTGAATTTTTACACGGTTGAGAGGTGAGAACCGAGGTGGAGCTAAATGCTTAATCCACAATTTGCAGGATATAGTCAATGAAATGAATTTACACCGAGGTGGTACGAACTGAAGTTACCTGCATGGATCTTCCGTTCGATTGGGAAAACGCGTTCAATCAGGATGTAAGGACTCAGGGTATTCACGCTGACAGCATTTCCGACGGTCTCATTTTCAGTCTATCTAATCTCGGACGGGTTGATATTGAATATATTTCTTCAATAACCGGTGAGGACTACAAGACAATTATCGGTGCGCTGAAAGGATCTATTTATCAGAACCCGGAAACTTGGGATGAGTGCTTCTATAAAGGTTGGGAAACCTCTGAGGAATATCTGTCAGGCAATATGATGCGGAAATGGAAGGCGGCTAAAGAAGCTGATAAGGAATACGACGGCTATTTTGCTGATAATGTCAAAGCTATTGAAAAGGTTCTTCCTCCTACTGTTGCAACAAAAGATATCTATGTGACACTGGGTTCGCCGTGGGTACCTACGGATATAATTGATGATTTTATTGAACATCTTCTTGGCGATTGGCGCAGATACTGGTATAGCATCGATAACGAAGAAGATTTCAATACAAAACACGATGAATTGACCGGTACTTGGGAAATACCATTCAAAAGCAGATACAATCATGACGTCAAGGTGACACGAACATACGGTACTGACAGAATAAACGCCCTTTATATTCTTGAAAGGACATTGAATATGAAGTCGGTTGCAGTTACTGATGAGGTCGTTTGCAAAACAAATTCCTCCGGCAAGAAAAGAGTTATAAACCGGTCTGAAACCATTCTCGCTATAGAAAAGCAAAATAAAATGATAAAGATGTTTCAAAAATGGATCTGGGAGGATGAAAGAAGAAAAGAACGTCTTGAAATGATTTTTGAGAACAATTTCAGTTGCGTTCGAAAAAGAATTTTTGACGGATCATTTTTACGGTTTCCGGAGATTGTGCCCTGCATCAAGGCCCATTTCTGAAAAATAGTTACTAAATTTTTATACGATTATTGCATTTTAATATTTAATGTGATAAAATGAAATTGCGAAACAAATTTTAATAATTTTGCTGCTTAGTGGGTGTGTATTTTTATCTCGGTAAAAATGCAGGCTCTGTTTTCACACACTCTGGTAGCGTTGAAAATTTGTTTCGCAGCAATTGGAGCTATGTGTTTTTCGTGCGTGGCTTCGGCTGCACACTTTTTAAATTTGGAGGAGATTTTTATGAGAAAATCCTGCAAAAAAATTGTTTCTGTGCTGATTGCAATGATAATACTGTTTACTGTAGCTCCGATTACAACATCTGCATTAACACAAAATGATGTTGTTAGTTGGATGGATTCAAAAAACGGAACCACAATTTACGACGGAGGATCACAATGCGTTGCTGCTTTTAACTCGTATTTGCGTATTTGGGGTATATCAAATCCTATTTCAAAATACCCTGTAAATTATGCGTATCAGATTTTTAATTACAACGCACCTGATGACTGGCAAAAAATATCAGGAAGCGGTAATTATCAAGTGGGCGATGTAGTAATATGGAATAGTTCAGTAGGTGGAGGAGCCGGTCATGTTGGAATGGTATATTCTACAAGTGGCGGTACAGTAAAAATTTTTGATCAAAATTATGTAACAAAGAATGTATGTGGTATACATAATATTGCACAAACCAGTGCTATTATAGGGGTGTTTAGACCTCCACTTGGCAATAACCTACCTGATCAAGTAGATTTAGGAACAGATTTTTATGCGTATATTATGAATACTAATTCGTGGAAACCGTTAGTTAATGATAGCTCGCATAATGCCTGTTTCAATTATGATGTTTATGAAAATCAAAAGATATGGCACTTTATAAAAAAATCTAACGGTAGTTATAAGATTATTTCTTTATTTGATAATAATGCATTGGATGTAGATTTGGGCAAAAGCGATAGTGGAACAGATGTGGGAGTATGGACTGATTCTGATACGGCTAATCAAGAATGGTTTATTTATGGTTCTTCAGCACAATATTATCTAAAGCCTAATTGTTCAAATTGCGTTTTAGATATGACAGGAGGAAAATATTATGATGGTGTAAATGCTCAGATATTTACAAAGAACGGTACTGATGCACAGCTATTTCAAATTTGGAAAGTAGATATAGTGGGAGATTTCTCAATTAAAAGCACTGTTGATGATAATATAGTTAATTTAGATTGGACCCCCTCAAATAATGCGGAAGGATACAAAGTAAATATTTGGAATACTGATTCAATAGAAGATACACCTTATTGTTCATGTGTAACTACAAATACACATTTTAGCAAAGAACTACCCCAAGGCAATTATCGAGTTTGCGTGTTTTCATATAATAATTCTTCAGAAAAAGCCAGCAATATTATTTATGTAACAATAAAAGATGTTATTTCAAGTATTGATATAGACTCTCTAGGTTTTAAACTTTCTTTATCTTCAAACAGCTATACCTATGACGGCAAAGCTAAAACTCCAACAGTTACTATAAAAAATGATACTGCAACATTAATAAAAGATACCGATTATACTGTTGAATATTCAAACAACATAAATGCAGGAACAGCAACTGTAACGGTAACCGGTATTGGCAACTATACAGGCATATTAACTAAAACATTTATTATCAATAAAGCACAGCAGACCGTAAATGCAACAATATCTTCAAACACCTTAGATATTGGCGATACAAGCGAAATTACTGCAAGCGGACAAGGAACAATAAGCTATATTTCAAGCAACACAAATGTTGCAACAGTAAACAACTCAGGAATTGTAACAGGAATAAGTGCAGGAACGGCAACTATTACTGTTACTGCTACAGGTAACAACAATTATAATGAGGCAAGCAAAACTTTCACTGTTTTAGTAAAGGACTCGCATGTGTTAGGCGATGTAAACTGTGACGGAGTAATAAGTGTTGCAGACGCAACAACACTTCAAAAATATCTTGCAAACATTGTTGATTTTAATGATGAACAGCTTGCTGTTGCAGATACAAACGGTGATGGAAGCGTTTCAATAGCAGATGCGACACAAATTCAGAAATATCTTGCACAACTTATTCCTTCACTCGGTTAATATTTCAAAAATCCTATCTGACTATTGCAGTCAGGTAGGATTTTTAATACATATCAAATATATTGACAATTATGTTTATATGCGCTAATATTCACTTGAGGTGATAATGACTATGACCTGTGTAATCTACGCACGATATTCGAGTGATAATCAGCGTGAGGAGTCCATTGAAGGACAGTTAAGAGAATGTAAAGAGTTTGCCGAAAAGAACGATAGGTTCTATGTCAATAGTTGGGGTAGCATTAAAAGAGACCACCGAAAATTTTGTGTAAAAGTGAATAATAGACTTCCTTTCAAGCAATAATGGAAATAGAAAAATTAAAGCTTGAAAGGAAGTTTTTTAATGGCAAAAGCACCGGCAGAAATAATGAGAGAATTTGTAAGAAGTCAGAATTTCACATCAACAGATGAAGTGATGGCAGCGATGAAAGATATGTTCAAGGACATTCTTCAGGAGGTTATGGAATGTGAGCTTTCCGATGAACTCGGCGAGCTTGTAAAATAAAGTGTGTAAGTTAAAAAAATAGCTTGCACACTTTTTGCATTTGTGGGAAAGTGTGCAACAATGAAAGAAAGGACAGAAAAGGAATGAACGAAATGGCAAAAAAGAGAGAAAGCACACCGGGCGAGAACCTCGCAAAGCAGATAATTGAACAGTATCATCCAGAAAAAGGAAGTGTTCTTTTCATTGATGAAGCTTACTCTCTTGTAGATGACAGAAACGGTTCTTTTGGCGATGAAGCAATTAACACTATTGTTCAGAAAATGGAAAACCATCGGGACGATGTTGTCGTTATATTAGCAGGGTATCCTGACAAGATGGAAGGGCTCCTTCAAAAGAATCCGGGTCTCAGGTCGCGAATTGCCTACCATGTTCCATTCAACGATTACGATACGGCAGCACTTTGCGAAATAGCAAAACTTATCGCAAAACAGAAAGGGCTTACATTTACTGATGAAGCTTGTAATAAACTGACTGTCTTGTTTGATGCCGCAAGGAATGAAAGCGATTTCGGTAATGGCAGATATGTCAGAAATGTAATTGAAATAGCAAAGATGGCTCAAGCCTCCAGACTGCTAACAATGGATTTTGATTCCATTGAAAGTGAAGATATTGCATTAATCACCGCTGATGATATTGAAATTCCTAAGTCAAGTGCAAAGACGGAAAAGAAACAAATTGGTTTCAGCACATAATGCACCGCATTTGTACATTGGTGAACTGTATATTATGAATATAGAAAAGAAAGGACGGAGGATGTTTTGATTGGTCATAAAAAAAGCTGACAATTGAACATTTTGGAAAGATCAAGCGTTTTGAGGCTTCTTTCCATGAACAACTCACCGAGATTTCTGATTCCAACACAAATGATATTATTCAGGCAATTGGGTTGATAACTGCAAACAAGAGCCTGACAGATCATGTTGCACGCTATTTTAAGCGGTTTGACTGTATTCAGTTTGATGAGGACAATTGTGCAAACAACATCAACGCTCTTCAAAACAGCGATGTGATACTGATAATTCAGCCGAAAATGACGATTCGGATACTTCATCTGACGATAACTCTTTAGGCAACAAGTATATCTATCAGAATGTAAAAGCAGTCAGAGCAGGAGTATCGTTTAAAATTAACGGTACAGCAAAATTAAATTCAGTTCCGCTTTCAGAACATTTAGCATTGCACTCAATATTTACTACAATAACAACAGTACACCTGAGTTCCATTATCAGAACTTTAGTGCTGACACAGATGCTTATCAGCAGGGATCACTTTCTGTTACTCCTGAAAAAACAAATAAAATTGTAAATTATATTGCATTTGCTTTCGTTTACGGTTATAATTAGAATAAAATGACGGTTGATAATGCGGAAGTAAACTTACTAAAAATCAAGCTGAATCAAAGTTGCGGCAAGGCAAAGATGTAATAACTTATTATAAGAGTGATGCGTTAAATATCGCAAACTCAGTAGGCAGCACTAGAAGTAAGTGTGATCCCAAACATAGGGGGTCTGCTTCTTTTAAGTATTATCATGTTAAATATAAAAATATAAAGTGGCATATCCATTCGTTTTATGTATAGGGCATACAGGTGGTATTATGGTTTATACTTTTATGAATTATGACGATTTTAATAGTAAATATAACGATATATTAAAAATTGCCACTTGCTATAGTGAGAATTTTAGTTTTTTTACTGTGAGACAGATCCATAAAAAGGATCATTCTAATGAATATTTTAATTTCTTGGATGGTTTTAGAAATCATGAAATTCCATTAGGTAAAAATTCTAACTATATTTGAAAAATTAAAACGAATGTGGGTAGGTAGGCTCATTTGAGCCTACCTATTCAAGCGGTGAAACCTCATATTACTATTACACATTTGACGGTTCGCTTGAAAGTGAATATCGCACATCATCAAACGGCAGTCTTACTCATTACATTGTTACCGATTCAGACGGTAATACGGTAGAAAAGACATTTGTAAACGGTCAGACAAAGACTATTACAACAGGCACAGATAAGGGAGCAAAAAACATGAAAAAAATAATACAATCAATATCAATATTATTAATCATAACGCTGTTTTCTGCGATATGTATAATACCATATGCAGCGACTATCGTTAACGGTGGTAATTACGAATTTACAGTTATGGATGCAACCAAGGTCCAAAAGTATGTTGTAGGTATGATTGACTTAACTGATGATGAGAAATTTCTTTACGATACTAATGGCGACAATGTGTTGACCGTTATTGATGCCACTAATATTCAGAAAATTATTGTTGGATCTCAATTCGATACATCAGAACCGTCATCTTTGACAGAAACTACTTCGGTTTACGGAACTGAAGCATCCACAGAAACAACGATATCGAATTTCTCATCTGCTTGTACTGAAGTAACAACTGAATATTCTGAAACTACAGCATATACTGAAACTACTACAGAATGTGTTGAGGAAACAACAATTGTTGATGAACCATCGACAGAATCGACTGAAATAACTACGGAAGAAGTTACTGAACCTTCAACAGAAGAGTATACTGAGCAGATTACTGAACAGCCTACTACAGAGCCAAAACCAACTGTTCCGCCTAAAAGTGTGAAATTCAATAAGAATGGAATAACACTTGGGGTAGGGGAGTCATATACTCTTATTACTACTATTGAAAATGGAGATATTTCGCAAGTAGAGTTTACTACAGATAATAGTGGGGTAATTACTGTAGACGATAAAGGCAAAATGACTGCTGTGGGCATTGGTGTCTCTACAATTACAGCAAAAACTTATAACGGACTTACAGCCAAATGTAAGGTTACTGTTAAAAAGCTTGCTAATAGCATAAAGCTTGATAAGACAAGTATTATAATTGGAGTCGGTGAACAGTATGATTTTTCAAGCTATGTGCCGAGCGGAACAGCAGCTTATTATCGTTCTTATTATTCAGATGATCCGAATATTGCTTTTGTTCAAAAAGCCGGAGGTTTGATGACCGCAAAAAAGGCAGGAACCACAACTGTGAGATGCAAAATGCCAAACGGTACACAAGCAACCTGTAATGTAACGGTCAAGCCGCTTGCAACATCTCTTAAACTTAACGCAAGTGAAATTGTACTGTACATAGGTCAGAGTTTTGACATTAACAGCAGTGTTCCAAAAGGTACAGCGGCATATTACAGACTTTATTCATCAAGCAATTCAAAAATAGCTGCTGTAACAAGAGGCGGAGGTGTCGTCAAAGGAGTAGCGACAGGAAAAGCAACTGTAACTTGCATTTTGAATAACGGAAAAAAAGCCATTTGCAATGTATACATAATGCCACAGAACAAGAAGATTTCAAATGTTCCGTTAATCGGTCAAAGTAAGCTCCCGACAGGCTGTGAAACCTGTAGTGCAACAATGCTGTTGAATTTCTACGGATATAAAATTTCTGAAACGACATTTGCAGATAAGTATTTGGTAAAAAAACCTTTCGGTTATTCAAACGGTTCATACACAGGACCTGATCCGAATTGTGCCTTTGTTGGAACACCATACAGTTCCAACAGCTACGGAGCGTATGCACCGATTATGGTAAAATGTATGAATAAATACCTTTCCGACAAATCATACAAGGCTGTAGAAATCAGCGGGAAAAGTCTTGAATATCTTTCGGGTAAGTATGTTGCACAAGGTCAGCCGATTATGGTGTGGGCAACAATTAATATGTCACCGTCATTTAAGACAACCACTTGGAGAGTAAACTACACCGATGAAAACGCAAAATATAAACTCGGCAGTTACTACACTTGGACTGCCGGCGAACATTGTTTGTTGCTCACGGGCTATGACAAAGATTATTACTATTTCAACGACCCATGGACAAACGCTCGTACAAGATACTCAAAAAGCCTTGTAAATACAAGATATAATGAACTCGGCAAACAGGCTGTAGTTATGGTGAAAAAATAACAAGAACCTTCTCTGATGAATTTATCATTAGGGAAGGTTCTTTCTTTTATTTGTTGGTATATTCTATTAAGGCAAAAACGCCTTTAGAAGTTTAAAATAAATCGCTGTGTGTTCCGGTCCTTGTCAGATACAAAATAAGTTCTTCATTACTAATTTCGTAAATCAGGAGCCAGTCGGGGGTAATGTGACACTCCCTACAGCCGGAATAATTTCCAATTAGTTTGTAATCTTTATATTCCGGTGGCAGTAGTTGTTGTTCAGCTATCATTTCAACAACATCATCAAGCAATTGAATATTGTATCCACGCTTAATTGCCAGCTTAACATCTCTGTTTGAATTTCTGTGATGGCACAATTCTTAATTTACTCATTGGTAATATCCTCTAAAAGCTCTCTAAATGAAGCATAGGTTTTTTTGTTTGGATTTTTTTTCAGTTCTTCAACTTCTTTTATTGCAGAAATTGTATCTGCATTTGGAGTTTCATAGTTAATGACATTGAGCATATAACGGATAAGGTTGCCCTTTACATTTTCGCCACCTTTTACAACAATACTTTTATAAGCGTTGTAAATATCACGGTCAACGGTAAATGAACAAGTAATCTTATTGGTACTCATAATTTTATCACCTTCTAACAAAATATGACTATTATTGTTAAATCATTCAGCCCAGTTTTCAAGTTTTAAATCTTGTACTCTCGAAAATCCTTTTGTGTTATTAGTAACCAACACATAATCTAATGATTTTGCATGTCCTGCAATCATTGTGTCAAGTGGACCGATTGGTGTACCTTGCTTTTCTAAATAGGCTCGTATTTTCCCGTAAGATTCCGCAGCGGCTGAATCAAAATCAAGAACTTCAATATTCGCCAGCAATATAGCTAAAGCTAATTGGTTTTTTTCAATAGCTTGGCTTTTTTCAACTCCGTGTACTAACTCAGCATATGTTACCGATGAGATACATATATCTTCAGGATCATGTTCCTGTAATTTAAGAAAAACCTGTTTTGGTTTATGCTTAATAGAATAAATGCAAATATTAGTATCAAGCATGTATCTCATAGTTTTTCACGCTCCTGTGGTTCTGAATCTTCTCTGCCGTTTTCAAAAAAATCATCAGAAAACATATTTACTGCTTGAATGAAAGAACTCCATTGATTGGTCATAGGGATAAGCATAACTATATCACCGATTTTATTGACTGACACTTCATTAGTATCACTATTGAATCTGCATTCTTTTGGAAGTCTTACTGCCTGACTTCTGCCATTCTCAAATATTTTAGCTTTAAGCATAAAATCACTCCTTTCACTATTAGTATATACCAAGATATATATTTTATCAATAGCAATTTTCACATTTACCGTGTTTCTTTCTTATGGTGATTACACCAAATCATAACAAAGTTAAAAAATATATTAGAATTCTCAAGTTATTACGCTATTCGATTATACGAACTGCTGAAATGTAGAGATGGTGAAAGCAAAAATACAAAGTCAGAATTAGAGTTTTCAGTTACAGAATTGAGAGTTTGCTTTGATTGTGAGAAGAAATACAAACTTTTTGCCGATTTCAAACGCAAGGTTATAGATATAGCGGTAAGGGAAATTAACGAGAAATCAGATATTTGGGTAAGACCTACATATCAAAAAACAGGACGAGCCATAACAAGCATAATATTTGAAGTGCATAACAATGCGTACAACATATTAAACGATGCCGAAAAATGATTATACAATTGCATAGCAAAAAGTTTTGCCCTCAGTATCCTAAAGTACTGGGAGTATTTTGCTAAGGTACACAGTTGGACAAACATTACCGAAAAAGTAAAAGTTGTTGATAAGGAAGCGTACAGCTATGAGGAGCCGGTGTACGAAACAAAAGGCAAAGCAATATGCAATGACTGTGGTGCTGATATTACGGATTTAGGAGAGGAAGAGTTAACAGAACATATTTGTAACCACGCTCTTAACGGCGGCAAAGGTTCTTACCGAGTAGATGATGTAAAGATACAGACTGGCACTAAGACAGTCAATGTACCCAAAAAGTCGCATTACGAAACAAAAGTAATCGGTCGTAAGTGCAATGGTTGCGGTAAAGTAGAATACTACTGATAGTCAGTAAGTAATAGGGGAGTTATCGTTAGATAGCTCTCTTTTTTCCCTCATCACGGAAAAATGTGGGATAATCAAAAGTAAATATTGAAAAAGAGCATAGGAAACTCCAAAATTGTAGTTGAAGAGACAGACAATGGAGGAGAGAAACCTATGCTCTATTTAAATGATATCAAAGTTGAATTTGAAAGTCAAGGATTTAAAATCAGTCCTAATAAAGATAAAAGCGTACTGTTTCTGGAGAGCGTAAGGTCTACGCAGTCAGTCCGGTGTCCTTATTGCGGCGGTAGCTATGAACATGAACGCATCTTACAACAAGCTTGTAACAAAGCATTTGACCAAAGCACAGATTGTATATGATCGGTTTCATATGCAGTCGCAATTTGGCAGAGATGTTCTCGGTGTTGTTCGTCTGGATGAAGCCCGCAGGCATAAAGCCAAAGAAAAAGAAATCCTTGTCAATATCTCGAATGATACCGACAAGGATACTATGAAATCTCTTAAACAAGAAGCTAAATCCGAAAAGCAGGGATACAGCCAACTCAAGAAGCGAGCTTGTAAAAGATGTTCAGGGTAGGTGCGTTTTGTGAACTGTCGTATGCGAAAGGAAGAACATATCAAAATGGCTTTTTGCCAAAGAACAATGTGTATAACTTCTTGACGAAATGGAAATGTTATGATAATATATGATTAAGCACAGATTTTCATAAATTTGCAAATTAGAGGTGCGTTATGAGATATATTACACGAGAGCTGGAGCGTAAGTTTCTCAAGCTCAATGATTTCTTTAAAGTCATCCTTGTGACGGGTGCAAGACAAGTCGGCAAAACAACAATGCTGAAACACTTGTCATCTTCGGACAGAACCTATGTAACGATGGATAACGCAATGGCAAGAGAGCTTGCTCAATCTGATCCTGTACTTTTTTTTCAGACCTACAAACCCCCGATACTCATTGACGAGGTGCAGAAAGCACCGGAGCTGTTTGAACAAATCAAGGTGATTTGTGATGAAAGTGGGGAAAAGGGTCTTATATGGCTGACCGGTTCACAGCAGTACAAGATGATGGAACGAGTACGAGAGACTCTTGCCGGAAGAATTGGAATACTGGAGCTGTACAGTTTGTCTGCAAGAGAAAAAGCAGGAGTTGTGTTTGATGCTGATTTGGACTTTTCACTTGATACCTTACAGGCAAGACAAAGAAAGTTGCCCAAAAATGATGTAGTGCAGGTGTTCAATCACATTTGGGAGGGTGGTATGCCTCAAGTACAAGGTGTAGATGATGAGCTTCGGCAGGAATATTTCAATTCCTATATTGACACCTATTTAATGCGAGATGTAGCAGAATCCGGCGGTATTACCGACACAGTTCGTTTTCGTAAGTTTCTTGTCGGTTGTGCTGCTCTTGTTTCAGAGCAGGTAAATTATTCTACTCTTGCGGAATCCGCTGACATTGCATCAAGTACCGCAAAGGAATGGCTGAAAGTACTTGTGGGACTTCACATTGTTTATCTGCTTGCCCCATATTCAAACAATGAACTGAAACGGCTCAGCAAAACACCGAAACTGTATTTCTGTGACACCGGTCTTTGTGCTTACCTTTCGATGTGGCTGACGGCAGACACTCTCCGTAACGGTGCTGCAAGCGGTCATTACTACGAAAATTATGTGGTAATGGAGCTTGTGAAAAACTACGCTTACGCTAAATCTAAAGTAAATATTACCTATTTTCGTGATTCTAACGCAAAAGAGATTGATGTTTTCATCGAGGAAAACAATGTCATTCATCCGTTGGAAATCAAAAAGAGTGCTTCTCCTGATCGTCGTGAGGTCAAAAAGTACAGCGTAATTGACAAGGCTTCTTTGAACCGCGGAAACGGCGGCATCATATGTATGTGTGAGGAGCCGATACCGATTGACAAGGATAATTGTTTTATTCCGAGCAATCTAATCTGAATCACTCCCATAGCAAAAGTATATTTTCAAGAAACTAAGCAGAGCCCAAAAGCTCTGCTTTTTGTCTTAGTTTGCCCGGAAAATGACAGAAAAGGAATGAACTAAATGCCTAAGAAAAACGACTTAAACCGTCTCCCCAAAAATCGTGATATACCTTTTTTAATGTTATTTAACTCTGTCTACGCTGTAAATTGTAAATCCGTTGAATTCCTTTTCATCCTTGTAAACAATGACGGAATCCTTTTTGCCGTAATATTGGTTAAGATAATTTTCTTTGATAAAAGTAATGTTTTTATCGATAACATATACATTTCTTCCGTCAACGACCGCCTCATAAATATTTGTTGAGAGGTTGCGGTTCACAAGCTGATTTGTCCGATGAAGATATCCGAAGCCGTCAACATTATGGAGAAAATCGGAAGAAAATCCCCACAGCGGATGAATATAGTTATCGGTATATGAAATGTATTCTTTAGCTGTTACAGGATCGAGAACATAATAATTTTCGGGATGTCTGTCAACCTCAGTATAAAGATCACTCGGCTTTTTGTCATATGAAACAGGAGTGATATGGAAGAAATATGATACACAACTTGCCACACCTAATATCACAAGTACAATAACCGAAATAAGAACAGTTTTTCTGCTTTTATCTGTAATATTGCTGTATTCGTCTTTTCTGAGATGACCGAAATCAAACGAATACATTGTAAACGAAAGAATCATCAGCAAAATTCCGTACATTGTGTATGCCGAAGAATCCATTGCATAACGAACATACATACAAGCCGCAAATCCCACCGCAAAATACAAAGCAGGGAAGAAGGCAAATCTTTTTTTCTGAACGGTAACAAAAACAACCATAACGGCAAGTATTACCGCAAAAGCAATAAGATATGAATCAAAATTTATAATATGTCCCCATGCATCTGAAAACAATGCACCCGCATTATCAAAGAAATTATACGGATTTTCCCGTTTTTGGATATCCGCAACCTTTTCAAGGGCAGCAGTATTCAGTCCGTTGTTTTCATCATAATATCCGTCAACAAAAAGTTCATACTCATTTGCCGAATTTATTCCGACCGAATTAAGCTCCTCACAGTAATCGGAATAGTTTGGAAAAGCATTATCATCGGTCTTATCGGCAAGGACGCTGTATCTGTACAGCTCCGAAGTTTCTGCATTTGCATTATTGACCGAATATGAATAATATTCAAGACCGCAGCCTACAAGAACAATAAAGACAAATACAAGCACAAAAGGTCTGAAATACCAGAAAAATTTTCTGAACGGCAACTTGTACTTCCTTTTTGCAATCATATCACCGATGAAGAATGTAATAAAAAATGCAAGTCCCACAAAGAAATATTTGAAACATAAAAATGTTCCGAATATAACTTCAAGTACACCAATCCAAAACGGGAGAGAGTACCTTTTATTTCTGATTGCATTAAGTGCCATCATAAACCCTGCCGTAAGCAGCAAAGCTGCAGTTTTACTGCTTAAAATGTTTGAATAATGGTCAAATGAAAACAAAATATTCAGCACAAGAGTGAATATGAAAGCCTTGTGCTTTCCGAATTTATCGGCAAAAACAAATGTAACAGAAGAAAAAGCGGCACAGGAGAGAAGAATTTGAAAAAGTACAAAACAGTTGAAATTCAAAAGAATGTACTGCAATGAACCGGTAATTGTCGCAAAAATGTAGTTAATATCATTATTGTAATAGTTATGATACTGACAGATATATAAAGAATTGTAAAAATCATCAGCACTGTCATAGGAAAATGCAGTAACAACTATAATCAAAGCCATAACAACAATATTAATTGCCAAAGCAAAGAAGGTCTTGCTTTTTAGTGCGTTTAATATTTTATCTTTCATAATAACTCCTCTGCATTATCTTTCTAGTTTAAAAATCACTTTCTTGATCTTCTTTCGTTAATCAAAAGCTGAAGATTCTTCTGTTCGTAAGTATTAAATTTAACATTCTTCTCAAATTCTTCGGGTGTATATTTGCCCTCATACCATGACTGCGAGTTAAAGTATGCATTAAGGCTTGCGTCCTTAAAAATTCTGCCTCGTCTTGCATAAATCTCATTAATTGCAAGCTGTAAGTCGTCATCACTCAAAGCGCTTACCTGTGCGTTGCTGAGATATGAAGAATCGCTGTTAGGAAAGATAAATCCGCCGTTATTATTAGTGTTTGTATTGCTTGATGACTGTGAATTTGAATTGCCCGATGAGCTGCTCTGACTATTTGATGACTGCTGAGCCTGTGTTGCAGGAGCTTCTGTTTCTCTCTGAATCTGTCCGCTTGAGATAACAAGTTTAACAACTGTACCCGTACTTGCGCTTGTGTCACCTTCCGGAGTCTGGGAGATAATATATCCTTCCGGATAATCATAACTGTATTCATAGTCAGAAATTTCAACGGTAAAGCCAGCCTGTTCAAGAAGCTTCTTGCCGTAACTGTAACCGTAACCGACAACAGGAACAACATTGTTATATGAAGAAGATGTTGTAACCTGTTCCGTTGTAGCAGGAACTGTAGTAGGCATCGCCGTACTCGGCGCCTGTGTGGTTACTTCGGCAGATGTTGCAGTTTCGGCTGTAGTAGTTTTATTGTCAGTAGATGAATTTGACAAACCGTTATAAACGCAGAAACCGATAAATCCGAGTGCGGCGGCAATTACAACGGCACAAAGAATAATGATAAATTTATTCTTCTTTTTCTTTACATTTTCTTTATTATCTTCTTCATCTGCATATCCGAATTCATTGTCATTATCTTCAAAGCTGTTATCGTCAAAGTCATTTTTTTCTTCAATTTTTTTAGTATCGTCAGCTTTATTGTCAGTACGCTTAACAGACGGCTCGTCCTCAAAGAAATCACCGTAGTCCTTGCTTGATTCATTGCTTGTAAGAACATTTTTATGGTCTGCACCGGAGTAATCGTCAAACACTTCAACGCTTGTAACAGGAGGGAGAACTTCCGGAGCTACTTCGCTGTTGCTTGAAACATCTTCAAATTCTTCAGCTTTTTTATCTGTAACAGTTTGTTCTTTCTTGTCATCTTCACTTGATACGGAACTGATATCTTCAAATTCAGGCTGTTTTTCTTCTGATACTTCGTCAGTTTTAACATCGGAATTTTCAGGCTCATCAACTGCATCTGTAACATCAACAACCTCAAATCCGCCGTTTTCATCAGTATCAGACTCACTGACTTCATCTGAATCTACAGGAGCATTACCGTCAACAGGCAGGGATCCTTCACCGGCTAAAACTTCGGCAATACCAAGCTGTTCGCCGCCTTTAAATTCATTATCAAGAACAGCGTCCTCAACTGTCTGAACCTCATCCTTATCGTCAAAATTATCCTGCGATTCAGTCGGCTCTGTATCCTCAAATTCATCATAATCATATTCTTCAAATACATTTCCGTCAAAATCCGTATTTTCCGGAACAACAACACCGGGATTCGGAACAGGGGAGGATGTACCTATTTCAGTCTTGATAGATGTGAGAGCATTTTTAATGTTGCCTGCATTCTTCCAGCGGTTTGCATTATTCGGCTGACATGCAATTACAATAACACTCTTGAGTTTTTCGTCACCCTCAGACGGAGCGGTAACAGCCTTGCCAGAAAATCTTTCTTCACAGGCATTCTTTCTGTCGCATGAATCACTTTCAAACGGAATTTTACCGCCGTTGCACATTGCATACATAATTATTCCGACAGAATAAATATCTGTTGTATAGTCAACATTTTCCTGCTTGTAAACCTCAGGTGCAACAAATGAGGTATCCGCAATCTTGCCTTCAAAATCTGTAAATCCGCCGATTTTATACCTTCCGTCAGCAGTTACAAAAATATTCTTTGGCGAAATATTACCGTGAAAAATATTCTTTGCTTCCAAAGTTTCAAGCATTTCACTCATCTGAATACCAAAATCAACAACTTCATCCTCAGCGAAAGTTTTGGTTTTCATAAGTTCTTCAAGACTTGTGAGTTCTTCTGTAAATATGTACAAATCACAGGTTTTTTTGTTCTGATTATCCTGAACATAAACATCCAGATAGTTTGAAACACCGTCAAGCTCCTTAACCGATTCAATAAAATCAGCCTCTTCGGTAAAATACTCGGCACGTTCATCGGTATAATTGCTTTTGCCGACAAATGCGTGCCTGAGAATCGCATTTTGAGCAGTATTTTTATCAATCTTTCTTGATACCTTGTAAACTTCACAGCCGTTGTCTTCCCCAACAAATGAAGTAACCTTCCAATCCCTTAAATCTGCCGGCAATTTAATCGTTTTTGCCATACTAACACTCCTTAAATATTTCCTTATTTTTCATATTACATATTATATCTAAATCAAGGTCATTAACCCTCACTATCTCATTCTCCGGATTATTGTACCATATTACGAGCTGTTTTACCATAGATATTTCAATTTTTTAAAAAATAATTCTAATTTGTAATTAAATCTGACATAAAAACAGCAGTCCGCCTAAACGAACTGCCGAAAACATAATTTCAGTAAAATATCTTACTTGATCTTATCTGATTTTTATTTTTTCCTTTTTGTTGACTCCGATAATTCCGCCTATTCCTCCTCCCAAAACAGATGACATCAGTTTTAGCAGGGTTAGTATCGTTATAGGCTCACCGTTAAAAATCAATGCAATAGAGATTATGACAAGAAAAATAAAAAATCCTGTCAGCGAACCCACCGCAAGACCTGCACTTCCTGTAATTCTTGATGATATTATTCCCGACATCAGCGTTGCAACACCGACCATGCCGACCGTGCAGTAATCAAGTATATCTGCTGAAATTACTCCCGATGACATCATCACGGCTGCAAGCAAACACATCAAAATTACCAGTATGAGTATTCCGCATACTGATGAAAACAAAACAGCCTTTGCAAGTAGTTTTTTATCAGACATAAAACAACCCCCGAATATATTCTGTTACAAATATATTCGGGGGAAAGAACATTCATTCAAAAAGTTATTCTTTTGTAGCTTTAGTTTCGTCAGAATCTTTCTTCTTGCCAAAACCGAAGAAGCCTTTCTTTTCAGGCTGACCTGCCTGCTGTGACTGTTCCTTAACTGTGTCAACAGTAGAAATACACCACTTTTTAAACTTCATCTTAACTCTGTCGGAGCCTGTTTCAATGATGATAGCGTCCTCGTCGTCCTTAATGGCAACTACTCTGCCCATAATTCCGCCGATTGTTGTAATTTCATCACCGATCTCAAGAGAGTTACGAAGCTGAGCTTCTTCTTTTTTCTTCTTTGAGTTAGGTCTGATGAGGAAGAAATAGAGAGCTGCAAAAATAGCAACATAGAAGAGAATCATAAAAATCATACTTGATGACTGATTTCCGCCGCTTGCACTTGCTTCTGCAACTACAGGTAAAAAGTTTGTCATTTTCGTCATTCCTTTCATACAATGTACTGATTATATCAGTTTTAATCACATCTTGCAAGTATTTTTTCTGTTTTGAAAAAATATTAGATACGCACGCCTAAAATATTGCGATATTTCTCGTAAAATTCCATATATGTGCCGTTATCAAGCTGAGTTCTGATAACTTCCATAAGATTATTGTAAAAATAGAGGTTGTGCAAAACAGCAAGTCGCATTCCGAGCATCTCACCGCTCTTGAGAAGATGTCTTATGTATGCCCTTGAAAAGTTTCGGCAAACAGGGCAGTCACAATGCTCGTCAATCGGAGATTCATCTGTTTCATATTTTGCATTATTGATGTTACGCACTCCGTCCCAAGTGAAGAGCTGACCGTGTCTTGCGTTTCTGCTCGGCATAACACAGTCAAAAAGATCAACACCTCTTGCAACGCTTTCAAGAATATTCACTGGAGTTCCGACTCCCATAAGATATCTGATTTTATCTTTCGGAGCAAACGGCTCAACCTCTTCAATGATATGGTACATCGTTTCTGCAGGCTCACCCACGGCAAGACCTCCGATTGCATAGCCGTCAAGATTAAGCTCTGCAATTTCTTTCATATGATTGACGCGCAAATCGTCATAGATACCGCCCTGATTTATGCCGAACAGCATCTGGTTTTTATTTATGGTATCATCAAGACTGTTGAGCCTTTTCATCTCTGTAACGCATCTTTTAAGCCATCTTGTGGTTCTTTCAACGCTGTTTTTTGTATATTCATATGGAGAAGGGTTTTCAACGCATTCGTCAAATGCCATCGCAATTGTAGATGCAAGATTTGACTGGATTCTCATACTCTCCTCAGGTCCCATAAAAATTTTGCGACCGTCAATGTGAGAATTGAAGTAAACGCCTTCTTCTTTAATATTTCTCAACTTTGCAAGAGAGAACACCTGAAATCCGCCGCTGTCGGTAAGGATAGGACCGTTCCACCTTGTAAATTTGTGAAGTCCGCCCATTTGCTTAACCTTTTCATCACCCGGACGAAGATGCAGATGATAGGTGTTGCAAAGCTGAACCTGACATTTTATATTCTTTAAATCAAACGCAGAAACAGCACCCTTGATTGCACCGCATGTTGCAACATTCATAAAGGCAGGAGTCTGAACCGTACCGTGAACCGTAACGAATTCGCCCCGTCTTGCGCTGCCTTCCTTTTTAATTACCTTAAACATAAATTCTTAAAATCCTCCTATGATATGAACATAGCGTCACCGAAAGAGAAGAATCTGTACTTTTCCTTTACAGCTTCTTTGTATGCATTCATAATAAAATCATATCCCGCAAAAGCGGATACAAGCATAATGAGTGTACTTTCGGGAAGATGGAAGTTAGTAATAAGTCCGTCAAGCACCTTAAATTCAAATCCGGGATAAATAAAAATATCCGTAAATCCCTCGCAGGGCTTGATTTCTCCGTACATTGCCGCAACACTTTCAAGCGTTCTGCAGGATGTTGTGCCGACTGCAATAACCCGTCCGCCGTTTTTCTTAGTTTCATTTATGAGCTTTGCGGTTTCTTCGGGGACTTCATAATGCTCGCTGTGCATTTTATGCTTTGTAACATCGTCAACCTTAACCGGTCTGAATGTACCGAGTCCCACATGAAGTGTAACATACGCAATCTTTACACCCTTAGCCTTGATTCTGTCCATAAGCTCGGTTGTAAAGTGAAGTCCTGCCGTCGGAGCTGCCGCAGAACCGAGTTCATGGCTGTAAACCGTCTGATAGCGTTCCTTATCCTTAAGCTCGGCTGTAATATAAGGAGGAAGAGGCATCTGACCGATTTTGTCAAGAGTGGTAAAGAAATTCTCTTCGCAATCAAAATCAACTATTCTGTTGCCGTCATCCTTAACATCAACAACTGTTGCACGCAAAATTCCGTTGCCGAATGAAAATTTTGTGCCGACTTTTGCTTTTTTACCCGGCTTGCAAAGTGTTTCCCAACGGTTGTTCGCAACCTGCTTCAAAAGCAGAAATTCAACTTTTGCACCTGTTTCGTCTTTGATACCGTAAATTCTTGCAGGCAAAACTCTTGAATCGTTGGCAACAAGAAGGTCACCCTCGTTAAGATAATCAATAATGTCATAAAAATGTTTATGCTCCAGAGTTTGTTTTTCTCTGTCAAGCACAAGCAATCTTGAACTGTCCCTCGGTTCAAGCGGAGTCTGTGCGATAAGCTCTTTAGGCAAATCGTAATAAAAATCACTAGTCTTCATTTTATTTCCTTTCAAGAACTAAAATTGTTTTTTAAAAGCTGTTCTGTCAAAAATCTTTGTAAAACACAAGTATTTGTCCTGTAAAATTCTCAAAATAATTGACATTACCCTTTTAAAATGATATATTATCTTATTATGAGCAGTTTGCATAATCGACAAACAGTCGTGTTTTCAGACATCTCTTCATATAATATAATATTTGTTTGAATAAGGCAACCGCTTTTTTAAAATTTGTTTAATTCGGAGGAATTATTATGAAAAAGTATAAAGTCGGTATTATCGGCGCTACCGGTATGGTAGGTCAGCGTTTTACACTTCTTCTTGAAAATCACCCGTGGTTTGAGGTTACTGTTCTTGCCGCAAGTAAGAGAAGTGCAGGCAAAACATACGGTGAAACAGTTGAAGGCAGATGGCATATGACTGCTCCTCTTCCTGAGAAGTACAAGGATATGGTTATCGTTGACGCTGAAAATGTTGAAGAGGTTGCATCACAGGTTGATTTCTGTTTCTGCGCAGTTAATATGAAGAAGGATGAAATCCGTGATCTCGAAGACAGATATGCAAAGGCAGAGTGTCCTATCGTATCAAACAACAGTGCTCATCGTTTTACAGATGATGTTCCTATGGTTATTCCTGAAATTAACGCAGATCACATTAAGATTATTGACGCTCAGAGAAAGCGTCTCGGCACAAAAAGAGGCTTTGTTGCAGTTAAATCCAATTGCTCACTTCAGAGCTATGTTCCTGCAATTCATCCTTTAAAGGCACTCGGCGTTGACAAGGTTCTTGCCTGCACATATCAGGCAATTTCAGGCGCAGGCAAAACATTCAAGACATGGCCTGAAATGGTAGATAATGTTATTCCTTACATCGGCGGTGAGGAAGAGAAGTCAGAGCAGGAGCCGCTTAAAATCTGGGGTAAGATTGAAGGCGATAAGATTGTTAAAACCGATGATATTTCAATCACATCACAGTGCATCCGTGTTCCCGTATCAGACGGTCACACAGCAGCTGTATTTATGTCATTTAAGGACGGCGTAAAGAAACCTACTGTCGAAGAAATTATTGACATTTGGTCAAACTACAGTGGCAGAGCACAGGAGCTCGATCTTCCGAGTGCGCCAAAGCATTTTCTCCACTACTTCACAGAACCCGACCGTCCGCAGATTAAATCTGAAAGAAATCTTGAAAACGGTATGGCAGTATCGGTTGGCAGATTAAGACCTGATACTCAATATGATTACAAGTTCGTTTGTATGTCACACAACACATTAAGAGGCGCAGCAGGCGGTGCAGTTCTTCTTGCAGAGCTCCTTTGTGCTGAGGGCTACATGGACTGATTACTTACGGAGGTAAATTATGTCTAACCACATTTTTACAGGCTCAGGTGTTGCACTTATCACTCCTATGAAGTCTGACGGAAGCGTAAACTACGATGTTCTCGGCGATCTCGTAGAATTTCATGTTCAAAACGGTACCGATGCAATTATTGTATGCGGTACAACAGGTGAGGCGGCAACTCTTTCGGAAAAAGAGCATTGCGAAACAATTTCTTTCGTTGCAGAAAAGACAAACGGCAGAATTCCTGTTATTGCAGGTACAGGCAGTAACGATACCTCAACAGCCGTTATGCTCTCAAAATCTGCCGCAAGCACAGGCGTTGACGCACTTCTCTGCGTAACTCCTTACTACAATAAAACATCTCAGCAGGGTCTTGTAAGACACTTCAACGTTGTTGCAGATTCGGTTGATATTCCGATTATTCTTTACAATGTTCCTTCAAGAACCGGTTGTAACATCAAGCCAAAAACTTATCAGGAGCTTTGCAAGCATCCTAACATCGTTGCCGCAAAAGAGGCAAGCGGCGACATCTCTCAGGTTGCTCTCATCCGTTCACTTTGCGGTGACAATCTTGACATCTACTCAGGTAACGATGACCAGACTGTTCCTTTCATGTCACTCGGCGCTCTCGGTGTTATCTCTGTATTCGCAAACATCTGCCCAAAAGAAATGCATGACATATGTCAGCTTTGTCTTGACAATGACTTTGCAGAGGCACAGAAGCTTAACTTCCACTATCTTGAGCTTATGCATATACTCTTCAGCGATGTTAACCCGATTCCCGTAAAGACTGCCATGAACCTCTTCGGCTATGAAGCAGGCGAATGCAGACTTCCGCTCGTACCCATGAGCGTTCAGGGTTACCATGACCTCAAGGATTGCATGGAGAAGTATGACCTTTTAAGCAAGAAGGTTAAATAATCAACCTTTAATTCGTTTAAAATTCAAGAAGTTTAAAGGGGAATAAAAATGGTAAATACAGCAATAGTCGGTTGTAACGGTAAAATGGGCTGCTTTGTGGCACAGGCTGTTCAGAGCCGTGAGGATTGCAATGTTTTGTTCGGTGTTGACGCATTCGGTGAAAGTAATTATGATTTTGATGTTTTCAAGACTTTTGACGAGGCAACCGAAACACCTGATGTAATCATTGATTTTTCAAATCCTGCTGCTCTTGACGGTATGCTTGCGTATGCAGTTAATAACAAAGTACCTTGTGTTATCTGCACAACAGGCTTTTCTAAAGATCAGATTGCAAAAATCGAAGATGCGGCAAAGACAATTCCTGTTTTCTATTCAGGTAATATGTCACTCGGCATCAATATGCTGATGGAACTTTTGAAAAAGGCGGCTTTAACGCTCGCACCGGCAGGTTTCGATATGGAGATCGTGGAGAAACACCACAATCAGAAATTGGATGCACCGAGCGGAACGGCTCTCGCTCTGGCAGACTCCATGAATGAGGCGCTGAATGAGAAGTATGCCTATGTTTATGACAGAAGCCGGGAGAGAAAGAAGAGAGAAAAATACGAGATCGGAATTTCCGCAGTGCGCGGTGGAAATATCGTGGGAGAGCATGAAGTGATCTTTGCAGGACAGGACGAAGTGATCGAATTTAAGCACACGGCATATTCCAAGGCAGTTTTTGCCAAGGGAGCAGTGCAGGCGGCAAAATTCCTTGCAGGAAAGCCGGCAGGATTTTATGATATGAGCGATGTCATTCAGGCGCAATGATGAATGAAGTATAAATCAGTACACAGAATAAAAACAGGATGGTGACGGATGGAACAGACGGATTTACGCTATTTAAAAAGTCTTGCAAAACAGTATCCGACCGTGGCGGCGGCCGCTACAGAGATTATCAATTTACAGGCGATTTTAAGCCTGCCGAAAGGAACCGAACATTTTATCACGGATATCCATGGCGAATATGACCAGTTTCAACATGTATTAAAGAACGGTTCCGGAGCGATCAAGAGAAAGATCGAGGACGAGTTCGGGAATGCCATCAGTCAGGCAGAAAAGAAATCGATCGCCACACTGATCTATTACCCGGAACAGAAGATGGAGCAGGTGATAAAGACCGAGGAGAACATGGAGGACTGGTACAAGGTCACATTGTACCGCCTGATCAGGATCTGCAAAGGAGCGTCTTCCAAGTACACCCGTTCCAAGGTGCGCAAGGCGCTTCCGAAAGATTTTGCCTATGTGATCGAGGAACTTCTGACCGGAAGACCGGATGTATCCGATCAGGAGGCATATTATAATGAAATCATCCATTCGGTGATCCGGACAGGCAGGGCAGCAGAACTTGTGGTGGCGTTCTGCAACCTTATCCGCAGACTTGTAGTGGATCATCTGCATGTTGTCGGCGATATTTTTGACAGAGGACCGTATCCAAACCTTATTATGGATACATTAATGTCACATCATTCCGTGGATATCCAGTGGGGAAACCATGATATCTC
>OHRS01000451.1_pt1 | contig 22388 bp, 18 predicted proteins | sample 1578441 | NCBI WGS metagenome assembly OHRS01 (sample SAMEA3879592, study PRJEB24766) | human gut metagenome | biome: human-associated habitat; feature: feces | place: USA | collected 1985/1987
ACAGCTGGGGCGAAAACGTTGTGGTGCGCCCGCGTACTGTTGCCATGGTGGAAGATGGCGGCCAGTATATCTCCAACTATGTTTTAATTGAAAAAGCAAAGGATGTGCAGATGTACCCGACCGTTAACTTAAACGGCAAAAACGCCGTTGCACGCCTGAACTCCATTCTGGTTGCGCCGGAAGGCTCGCACCTTGATATCGGCGGCAGGGTTGTGCTTAATGCGGACGGCTGCCGTGCCGAATCTATTACCCGCACCATTTCTACCGGCGGCGAAGTTATTAACCGCGGCTGCATGATTGGCAAAGTTGAAGGCGTGCGCGCCCATTTGGAATGCGACGGCCTGATGCTGAGCAATAAAGGTTATATTCTGGCAATTCCGGAGCTTGACGCACAGACCGGCAACGCCGAAATGAGCCACGAAGCTGCCGTTGGCCGTATTAATCCCGAAGAAATTGAGTACCTTATGGCGCGCGGCATGAGCGAGGACGACGCTACGGCAACCATTGTGCGCGGCTTCCTGAACGTTAATATTGAAGGACTGCCCGACAGCCTTGCCAAAAAAATTCATACCACGCTGGACAGCTTTAAATATAACAAAGGAATGTAACAATACTTACAATAAAAACTATTGTCCTTCTGGCGTGAAACTGTTATAATTTGTTTAAGCAAAGAGGCTTGCGTTTTAATGCGCAGGCCTCTTTTTTATTTTAATTTTTGTTTGAGGGGATGTGTTTTTATGAGAAAGGAAACTGCTTTAAAACAGGCTCAGCCGGGTTTTATGAAACGCTTTGGGTTTTATATTGCGCTTGCTGTTCTGGCTGTTATTGTGCTTCTTCCCACGCCGGAAGGCCTGTCGGTAGCAGGGCACAGGATGATTGGGGTTATGGTGTTTTCTGTAATTGTCTGGGCAACAACGGCTATTTCGTATCCTGTAAGTGCGGGCGTGATAATGGTTTTAATTGCCCTTCTGGTTGGCTTTGCGCCTAACGAGGCAACAGGCAGGCTGTACGGCACAAGTGCCGGGCTCGGCATGGCGCTGAAAGGGTTTTCGTCAACGGCCTTCTGCCTTGTAGCGGCGGCTATGTTTCTGGCGGCAGCCATGACCAAAACCGGGCTTGATAAACGTATTGCCCTGATGATACTTTCCAAAGTAGGGGCCAAAGCAAACCGCGTTTTGCTGGGCGTTATTTTATGCGGCTTTATTTTAAGCTTTTTTGTGCCGAGCACAACGGCGCGCGTTGCCTGCCTTGTCCCCATTGTTATGGGCATGATTAAATCCTTCGGCGTACCGCTGAAAAGCCGTTTTGCAGGTATGCTGATGATTACCGTGGCGCAGGTTGACAGCGTATGGAATGTTGGTATAAAAACCGCGGCGGCGCAGAACATGGTTGCGGTAAACTTCATCAGCCAGACGCTGGGCGTTGATATTTCGTGGCTGGACTGGTTTATTGCCGCTGCCCCATTTGCCGTGCTGTTGTCGGCCGCGCTTTATAAACTGATGCTGCACATTATGCCGCCCGAAATTGATGAAATTGCCGGCGGGCAGGCTACGGTAACACGCCTGCTGAAAGAAATGGGCAAAATAAGCGCCGACGAATTAAAGCTTTTGGTAATTTCGCTGTGCCTGCTATTCTTCTGGACTACCGAAAAAGTTTTGCACAGCATAGATACTTCTACCAGTACCATGGTGGCGATAACACTTTTAATGCTGCCTAAAATCGGCGTAATGCACTGGAACGAAACCGTAAATAAAATTAACTGGGGTACGGTTGTACTGTTTGGCGTGGGTATTTCACTCGGCAGCGCGCTGCTTTCCACAAAAGCGGCAACCTGGCTTGCCAACCAGATAGTTTCTATCTTTGCGCTGGAAAGTTCTACCACGTTAATGGTGCTGGCTATAATGACCGTTTTCCTTATCGTAATCCATATGGGCTTTGCCAGTGCCACCGGCCTTGCATCGGCCATTATACCGATAATAATTTCCGTACTGCAGCAGCTTAAAACGCCGGGCGTTAACGTAGTAGGCATGACGATGATTTTGCAGTACGTTGTAAGCTTCGGCTTTATACTGCCTGTAAATGCACCGCAGAACATGATTGCTTACGGCACCGATACTTTTGAAGTTAACGACTTTGTAAAATCCGGTATACCGCTTACGCTTATAGCCTTTGCATTAATAATGCTTTTAGGCGCGACATACTGGAAATGGATGGGTTTGGTTTGAGAAGCATAAAATGAAATAATAGAGCACTCCGGTACGGATAAAACCGTTGCCGGAGTGCTTTATTATTTTACAAATTTTTCACAAATAAAAACAGAATTTGTGGGAAAAGTTTCTGCACCGGCGAATATCAATTACCCGGAAAGGGGTGCAGCGGTGCAGCAGTACAGGTGGAAAGCGGTAGATTCTTCCGGCGTGAGCCGCAGCGGAGTTTACAGTGCTGTCAGCGAATTTGAGGCGGCGGCTTTTGTGCGCAGTAATTATGGTTATTTAACCCTTTTGCAGCAGGAAAAGACAGCAAGTGTCATGACGAAAAAGCAGGGGCTGTTTAAGTTTAGCAAAACTAAAAACAGTTTAACCTATGAAGAAAAAACAGTATTTTTCAGCCAGCTGGCGCTGATGCTTAACAGCGGGCTGCCGCTTTTAAAGTCGCTTGGCGTATTGGCAGAGCGTCTGCCGCCAAAAACGGCGCAGCTTTGCCTCGGCATTGAGCGCGATTTAAAAATGGGCACGAGTTTTGCAGGCTGCATAAAAAACAGGCAGGAGGTATGGGGCGCACTGCCTGCAGCGGTGGCCGAAGCAGGTGAAAACGGCGGTATTTTATGCGAAATGCTGGAAGAACTGGCAGAATATTATAAATTGCAGGTGCAGATGAAGCGTTTTCTTAAAAATATATCTTTGTATCCGCTCTTTCTTTTTTCAGCTTCATTGGCAACGGCAGTTTTATTTATTGTGCAGGTTCTGCCGCTGTTTAAAGATTTATATGCTTCGATGAATGCTCAGCTTCCGCCGTATTTAAAGCTGCTTTTTGCCGTGCAGGAATTTTTAGCCGCCAATATGCCGGCAGCGTGCGTATTGCTGTCAATAATTTTGGTAATTGCGGCGGCGCAGCGAAAGCGGCTGCTTGAACTTGTGTTTAAAATACCGTTTTTTAAAGCGCAAAAAGAACTGTATCTGGAAATCCGCTTTAACAAAGTGCTGGCGCTGCTTCTGCACGGAGGCATAGCTCTGCCGCAGGCGGCGCAGATTGCAGGCTCGGCGTTGGGGGATGCCGGGCTGTGCCGCAGGGCGGAAGTTTTTGCCGCTGACGTGCTGCGCGGCGTTGACCCGGCAGAGGCGGCATTAAAGGCAAAACCGTTATTTTGCAGTTTAAGTGCGGAATTTATCGGCGTGGGGGCCGAAACGGGACGCCTGCCGGAAATGTTAATGCGAGCCGCAGAAATTTTGCAGTACCGTTTTGACGATACGCTGAAAAATTTAAAAACAGTGCTGGAGCCGCTGCTTTTAACAGTGGCGGCCGGGGTTGTTTCGGCGGTTATTCTGGCTGTGGCTGCACCAATGTTTTCCTTATCGGGCGCGCTGCCCGGATTTTGATTATGGAAGGGGTTATAATTTGCTTAAAAAATTACGCGGCAATGCCGGGTTTACTTTATTGGAAGTTTTGGCGGTGGTGGCTTTATTAGGCGTTTTGGGTGCCATGCTTTTGCCGTCGCTTGACAGTGCAGCCGGACGCGCTAAAAACGCCCGCCTTGAAAGCGACCTGGCAACAATTGATAACGCCATTTTGCTTTATAAAATGGATAACGGCACCTGCCCGAGCGCTTTAAGCGACCTTGTGGACGAATACATTGCCAAAGGCAAGAAGTTTGAGGATGCCACCGGAACGGAGCTGGTGTACACGCCTTCCGGCGACAAGCTGACCTACACTTTGAAAGGCAAAAATGCGGACGGTGAACCGGTAACGTCCGATGGCAGCAGTGACGCTGAAGAATAAGGGCTTCGGGCTGGCAGAGTTTTTGGCAGCGGCAGGGCTTACGGCAATGGCTGCTGCTTTTTTGGTGCCTGCTTACGGAGGCGTGCAGAAGTATCTGCTGAAAATGGAGGCAGAACGCGCTGCCCAATGTCTTGCCGCTGATATTGCAGCTTTGCAGCAGTATTCTTTTTACGATATGAGCGGCAAAAGCCGTTTGGAAATGGACGCCGATAAAGGCGGTTACCGCATTTATTACGGCGGCAAACTTTCCGTTTTAAGAAAGCTTGAAAATGGGCTATATTTTGACCAGCATTTTAACGCGCTGAAATTTTCCGGCGAAGGAGCGCCTTCGGCAGCCAATAATTATATTATTAAATGCCGCCAGGATAAAACTATCAGCAAATGGCTGCAGGTACAGCCTGTTACCGGAAGGGTTGTGTTTAAATGAAGGGCGGCAAAGGCTATTTGCTGGCGGAAGTTTTAGTGTGCCTGGCAGCGGCAGTAATCGTCTGCGTAAGCGCGGTTGGCGCATATACAAGCGGCATAAAGTTAATGGTGCAGCGCAACGCGGCGGCAGATGCCTTTAATGCGGCTGCTGGTGCTTATGATGAAACGGCTTTGCAGCAGGCAGGGTTTGCCGTTGAAAAAACTGAGTTTTACTGCCCCGGCCTTACAGGGCCGTTTTATTATGTAACGGTTAAAAACAGCGGTGGGAAAATACTGGCAAGCGTGGTAACCGGCGGTGAATAACAAAGGTTATTTACTTGCGGAAACCTGTGCGGCACTTGCAGCTGCCGGTATTTGCGCCGTTATTTTTTATAACGGGCTTTCTGCCTTTGCTGCTTCGTGGCAAAATTTAAAAAGCGACTTGCTTTTATACCGTGCCGCACGTTACAGCCAGAGTTTTATTGAACACGAACTGCTTTTAAACAGCAGCAGGTTAAAAATAACAACGGGCAGTAATGATAAAATTGTTTGCACCGAAGTGTACGGCAACAGGCAGGTAACTTTTTACCGCAGCGGCGGCGCGCTGGCACGCGAAATTAAATATAATTCCACGCGCGGCGTAAACCCGCTTTCACTGGCGGAGGTTACTTTGCAGTCCATAAAAGCGGAGCAGCTTGCCGCAGATAAAATTAAGGTAACCTTGGAATTTAAAGATAATGCAAGCGGGCGCAGCAAAAAATTTACGGAAGTTTATGTTTTGGCAAATGGCAGTTTTTAATAAAATTTTGAAAGATTGCCGCGGCGGCATAGGCACAGCGGTGCTGGCAGGTATTTTGTGCGCGGCGGTATGCCTGCATGCGGCGGCGTACTGGGTGCGCCAGGAAGCGGAAGAAAACAGCAGGCGCATTTTGCGCCGCCAGCTGCAATTTGCGGTGCAGGCACTTGCAAAAGCCGGTTTTGAATACGGCAGCATGCCGGAAGGCGGAATTAATTTGCCGCCGCAGAAGCTGCAGCCCGGCAATTACACGCTTAAAGCAGGAATATTTGAAGAAAACACTTCCGGCGGCATAAAAAAATACACCGTACAGGCAGAAGCAGGAGGCGAAACTTTTGCTTTGCAGCAGCTTCAAATAGCTTTGCCTCAGCAAATTGCGGAACTTGGAAAACGTTATACTCTTGCCGCCGGTAAAAGTTTGCAGGGCGCGGAAAATCTGCCGGAAGGCATTGCTTATGCCGGTGAACTTGGTGAAATTTTACAAAGCCTTGATGTGAAAAATTTTGCCGCGTTTAAGGAAATGGATTTTCCTACCAAAAGCACGTTTGAAGAATACGGGCTTGGCGGCGCTCTGTATTATGATGATGGTAATTACAGCAAAAGCATTGCGTCAAGTTCCAAAAACATCAAAGGCGAAGGCGTGCTTGTTTCCAAAATGAGCATTTTTATTGCTGACGGCACCAAAATACCGGGCTTTTGCGTTATTATCAGCGACGGGCAGATTGAAATAGGCAAAAATGCCGTGCTCGGCAAAGCGCTGCTGCTTTCAAAATACGATATTACCGTTAAAAGCGGTGCTTGCGTAAACGGCATTGCCCTTTGCGACGGCAGGCTGATTATTGAAGATGGAGTAATGTTTACGCGTGATGAAAGCGTTTTGCAGCCTTTTGTAACGGCATACCGCTTAAAACAGCAATAAAAAATCCGCACCCGGATGAGTGCGGAATAAGGTTTTAAATAAAATTTTGTGGCGCAATGGCGGCTCTTACGGCAGCACAAGCTGCGGCATAAAGTTCTGCGTATCGCAGCTTACAAGCTTATAAGTTACGCCGCGGGTTTCGCCTTCAAAAATATTGCCGGCATCCTGCCCGTGGATATGCCCGAAAACGCAGTGCGTAACGCCGTATTTGGTAAAAAGTTCCGTAAATATGGTTTCTTCGTCTGCTTTATACAGCGGCGGGTAATGCAGGGCGGCAACAAATTTGTTAAAGCCTGCGTTTTTGGCGGCGGCAAGCGAATTTTCCAACCTTATGCCTTCGCGCAGGTAAATATGCCTGTCGTCATCCGTAAACGCTTCCGACGACGGCAGAATCCACCCGCGTGAACCGCAGACGGCAACATCGCCCCAGGCAAAAAAGTTGTTCTGTAAAAACATAAATTTGCCTTTCGTGGCCTGCTGCATTTTTTTCAGCGAAGTCCACCAGTAATCGTGGTTGCCGCGCAGAATGATTTTCTGACCCGGCAGGGCGGCAATGCGGTTTAAATCCTGCATGGCAGCCTCCAGCGACATGGCCCACGAGGTGTCGCCGCAGATAATTACGGTATCTGTTTCTATAATTTTAGTAAGCCAGTTACGGCGTATTTTTTCAAAATGGTTTTTCCAGTTCGGGCTGAAAACCTCCATTGGTTTGGCAGGCGGTTCGCCCGATAAATGAAAGTCACCGATAGCAAAAAGGCTCATGCTGTCTCCTTCTTATGTAAAATCTTCTTTGATTGTATCATATTTTTTACACTTTGGCGATATTAATGCAGGTACAGGGTATTTATAATTGACTTTAAATCCTGTAAGCTATATAATTTTAAGGGTATTATCTATAAATAGCTTTATTTGCGAGGTTGAAAAATATGATTCAGGAAAAGTATAATCCCCATGAGATTGAAGCCAAATGGCAAGCTTATTGGGAAGAACACAAAACTTTTAAAACAGAGATGGACAGTAGCCGCCCGAAATCTTATGTGCTGGAAATGTTCCCGTATCCTTCCGGCAACCTGCACATGGGCCATGTCCGCAACTATTCCATCGGTGACGTTGTAGCCCGTTTCCGTACCATGAACGGTTTTAACGTGCTGCACCCCATGGGCTGGGATTCCTTCGGCATGCCCGCGGAAAACGCCGCTATTAAACACGGCATTCCGCCGAAAAAATGGACGATGGAAAACATTGCCAATATGACGCGCCAGCAGAAACGCCTCGGCCTTTCTTACGACTGGGACCGCGAAGTAACTACCTGCAAACCCGATTATTATAAATGGACCCAGTGGTTCTTTGAACTGTTTTACAAACGCGGCCTGGCTGTTAAAAAGAAATCGGCCGTTAACTGGTGCAACACCTGTAACACCGTACTTGCCAACGAACAGGTTATTGACGGCAAATGCTGGCGCTGCGACCACGAAGTAGTAAAAAAAGACCTGGAACAGTGGTTCTTTAAAATTACCGATTACGCAGACGAACTTTTAAAAGACCTTGACCTGCTGGAAGGCTGGCCGGAACGCGTTAAAACCATGCAGCGCAACTGGATTGGCCGCAGCGAAGGCTTGGAATTCAGCTTCGATTTCCCGGAAATCGGCGAACGCATTCCTGTTTACACCACCCGCCCGGATACGATTTACGGCGTTACCTATGTTGTTCTTGCCGCTGAGCATCCGCTGGTTGAAAAACTGTGCGTAAACAACCCTAAAGCCGAAGAAATTAAAGCTTTCTGCGACCGTGTAAGAAATCAGTCCGATATTGAACGTACTTCCAGCGAATCTGAAAAAGAGGGCCTGTTTACCGGCTGCTACTGCATCCACCCGCTTACCGGAAAAAAAGTGCAGGTTTGGATTACCAACTATGTACTTTACGATTACGGTACCGGCGCTGTTATGGGCGTACCTACCCATGATGCCCGCGACTGGATGTTTGCGGATAAATACGGCCTTGAGAAAATTGTTGTAATTAATCCCAAGGATAAAGAGCTTAAATTAGAAGATATGACCGACGCCTATGAAGAAAAGGAAGGCGTGCTTGTTAATTCCGGCGAGTTCAGCGGTATGGAGCTGCATGCCGGTATGGAAGCAATTAAAGACAAGATTGAAGCAATGGGCATTGGCAAACGCCGTGTAAATTACCGCCTGCGCGACTGGTTAATCAGCCGCCAGCGTTACTGGGGCGCACCGATTCCGGTTATTTACTGCCCGGACTGCGGCGAAGTGCTCGTGCCGGAAGACCAGCTGCCGGTTATGCTGCCGGAAGATGTTAAGTTTGATGCCGGTGCAGTATCCCCGCTGGCAACTTCCGAAAGCTTCGTAAACTGCACCTGCCCGAAATGCGGCAAGCCTGCAAGACGCGAAACGGATACCATGGACACCTTCCTGTGCTCCTCCTGGTATTACCTGCGCTATACCGACCCGAAAAACGATAAAGCACCGTTTGCGAAAGACAAAGTAAATTACTGGTCTCCTGTTGACCAGTATATCGGCGGTATCGAGCATGCAATTCTGCATCTCCTGTATTCCCGCTTCTTTATGAAAGTTCTGCACGATGCAGGTCTTGTAGATTACAAAGAACCGTTTACCAACCTCCTGACTCAGGGCATGGTTATTAAAGACGGCGCCAAAATGAGTAAATCTCTCGGCAACGTTGTTTCGCCGGAAGAAATTATCGGCAAATACGGCGCAGATACGGCAAGGCTGTTTATTATGTTTGCCGCACCGCCCGAAAGAGAACTTGAGTGGAGCGACCAGGGCGTTGAAGGTTCCTTCCGCTTCCTGGGCAGGGTATGGCGTATAGTTTACCACTACCAGGATGTGCTGGCAGAAAAAGTTACGCAGTATAACCCGGCAGAACTGAGCGAAGCAGGCAAAGAACTGCGCCGCGTACTGCATACCAGCATTAAAAAGGTAACGGATGACATTGAGCAGCGTTTTAACTTTAACACTGCCATCAGTGCTATGATGGAACTGGTTAATGCCTTGTATGCTTATAAAGAAGCAGAAAAAACTCCGCATGCCGGCCTTATTTACGAAGTTGTTTCCAACCTGCTGAAATTGCTCTCACCGTTCGTTCCTCATATTACGGAAGAACTGTGGCACGGTGTAATTTCCGAAGAAGGCAGCATCCACGAAGAAAAATGGCCGAAATATGATGAAGCAGCCATGAAGGTGGATAATATTGAAATTGCTTTGCAGGTTAACGGCAAACTTAAAGGACGCCTCGTTGTTCCTGCCGCTGCTACCAAAGACGAGCTGGAAAAACTCGCTCTTGCCGAACCGCATATTGCAGAAACTGTTGACGCTTCTAAAATTGTTAAAGTTGTCTGCGTACCGGGCCGTCTGGTTAATATCGTTGTAAAACCGTAACAGGTTAAATTTATAAAAACTCCTTGGATTTAATCCGGGGAGTTTTTTATTTTGTCAGGAGTTGAACAGATGGCACAACTGAATAAAAAAATAATGGCCGTTGCCGTGGCAGTGGTTTTTTGTTTGCTGGCTGCTTTTTGGCCGCATGAGCGTGAAACTGATGTTTTAAAGATTGAACAGCAGGCCGTAAATACGGAAAACGAAAAAGAAGAAGCAAAAATAACGGTTTATGTAAGCGGCGCTGTGGCAAACCCTGGCCTGCACGAAATTGCACCCGGAAGCAGAGCCGTGGAGGCTATTGCCGCCGCAGGCGGAATGACGGAAGAAGCCAATAAGGACAAAGTAAACCTTGCAAAAATCTGTAAGGACGGCATGCAGGTTAATGTGCCACGCCTGAGGGCGCAGGCTTGCCGCTGCAAATACCTCTGCAAGCAGTGCGGAAACGGCAGGGCAGAACAGCGCTTCTTACAATTCTGCACAGGAAAGTGAAAGTGCTTTAACGGGTAAGGTGCATTTAAACACTGCCACGGCGGAAGAACTGGAAACACTGCCGGGCGTTGGCGCGGTAACGGCGCAGCGCATTGTGGAATACCGTTCTGCCCATGGCTTTGCCAGAATTGAGGACCTTATGAACGTAAAGGGCATAGGGCAGGCAAAGTTTAAGAAAATGCAGCCCTGGCTTGATTTATGAAAACATGGTTTGCGGCGGCAGCCGCGCTTTTTGCAGCCGGTGATTACGCCGGTATTTTAATGCCGCAGTATTTTAGTGTTTATGCCGCGCTGGCGGCGGTTTTTGCAGTGCTTATGGCAGCGGCGGCAAAATTTAAGCCGCAAACTTACGGCGCGGCCATATTAGCCCTTATATTTTTTACCTTGTGCGGCATGGCGGCAGGCAGTAAGGCTATGCAGGCGCACACTGCGGATATTAAAAATTATATCGGGCAAAAGGTAACGGTGTACGGCAATGTTGATTTGCTGACGCTGAAAAAACAGGAAAAAGGCACCGGGTTTATACTTGAGTGTACTGCGCTGCAAACAGGCAGCGGTAAATTACGTGAAGCGCGCGGCAATATACGCGTGTTTGTGCAGAATGCCAAAGTTAAAGATTTTACGGCCGCCAGCGCTGCCGTTACCGGCACATTAAAAAGCCTCAACAGTTTTGCCAATCCCGGCAGCTTTAACAGCGAAAACTGGAATTTACAGCAGGGCCTTCAGGGCAGAATGTCCGTAAAACAGGCGGCTTTGCAGGTTATGGGCGAAGCGGATATCAGCGATAAATTCTTTTTATTTGCACTGGGGCTGCGGCAGAAAATAATAAATACGGTTGACGGTGAAGCAGGGGCAGGCTTAAGCGAAGCAACGCGCGAAGCGTTTTCCGTAACCGGCCTGGCCCATATATTGTCGGTATCGGGCACGCACATGGCACTGGTGGCAGGCTTTTTAATTTTAATTATCGGCAGGCGCGGCAAAGCGCAGATAATAACAGTGCTGTTTTTGTTATTTTTGTATGCGCTGTTATGCGGCGGCAGCGCACCGGTATGGCGGTCATTCATTATGAGTGCGGTTGCACTTGCCGGTGCCGGTACTTACAAAAAAGCGCAAAGCGGCAATATTTTTTACGCGGCGTCAGTGCTGCTTTTAATATATAACCCTTTGTGGCTGCTGGACGTTGGCTTTCAGCTTTCGTTTGCGGCAACCGGCGGGCTGATATTTATTTACCCGCAGCTTAAAGAACGGCTGCAATTTTTAAAACCTGTACTTGCACGCGAAGGGTTTGCCATTACGCTTGCGGCGCAGCTTGCCTCCCTGCCGCTTTTATTATGGCATTTTAACCAGCTTTCGCTTGTAACCTTTGCCGCTAATATCCTGCTTGTGCCTGCTATGGAAATTTTGGTAATAGCAGCGCTTGCCGGGCTGTGCCTGCCTTTTGCCGGTACATATTTAATTTACGCTGCCGGAATTTTCATGCAGCCTCTGCTTAACGCTGTCAGTTTCCTTGCGGGGCTGCCTGCGGCAGCAGTTAATGTTCCGCATCTGACTGCGGCATGCTTTGTGCTGTATTACGTAATGCTTGCCGCGTTGTTTAATAACAACTGGTTCAACAAAACGGAGCGCAGGTATACAGCTGCAATTTGCCTGACCGGCATAATTGTTTTGGCGGCATATAAAATTTTTACGCCGCAGCCTTTCACCGTGCATTTTATGGACGTGGGGCAGGGTGATGCCGCTTTGGTGCAGACAACGGACGGGCATAATATTATTGTGGACTGCGGCGGTTTGCAGGGAAATTTTGATACCGGCAGCCGCATTATTGTACCGTATCTGCGGTATCTCGGCGTTGAAAAAGTTGACCTTTTGGCGCTGAGCCACGGGCACCATGACCACGCCGGGGGAGCGGCAGGGCTTGCGCGCCTTGTAAAAGTTGATAAGCTGCTGCTGCCGCAGGAAAAACCTTCGGAAGATGTACAAAAACTGCTGTACTATATTAAGCCGCAAAATATTTTAGAAGCGGCTGAGGGCAGTGTATATACGCTTGGCAAGTGCCGCATTGAAGTTCTGGCATCAGGAAAATCCGAAGGCGGAGGCAACGAAAGCAGCGTAATTATGCGCATAACTGAACCCGCAGGCAGTATTTTGTTTACCGGCGACGCCGATGAAAACATAGAACTTGCGGCAGCTGCCAAAATAAAACCGGCCGATGTTTTAAAAGTTGCCCATCACGGCAGCAATTATTCTTCGTCGTCACTGTTTTTGAAACAGGCCAAGCCGCGGCTTGCGGTAATTTCCGTTGGTGCGGATAACCGCTACGGGCATCCGGGGCGTGATGCCGTGCAGCGTTTGCAGGCCGCCGGGGCCAAAGTGCTGCGCACCGATAAACTGGGCGCGGTAAAAGTATGTTTTGACGAAGGCCGCCTGCAATGGTATAGTTATAGGTACGACAAAGAATTTTTTTAAGGTGATTTTATGGAACTGGCACCGGAAAAACTGATAGAAATGCTGGAGAAAGGCGAAAGCCTGCCCAACGTTATTTTAATGTACGGCGAAGAAAACTATTACCGCAGCAAAGCCGCAGCCTGTATAAAAAAATATGTTTTTGGCAGCGCGGCGGATGAAGATATGGAAATCAGCGTTTTCGACCGCGATACGGATTTAAAAAGGCTTAATGCCGCCGTTAACACTTATCCGTTCTTTGGCGGCAGCAGCCTCGTCATTATCAGCGACGATAAAATTTTTGCCGCCGAAAAAAAACAGAAAGAAAATCTGGAAGCAATTTTGGCAAACATACCGGAGTTCTGCCATGTGTTTATCAGCGTAAGCAAAATAGACAAGCGCGGCCGCCTTTATAAAATGCTGGCGGCAGAAGGTGCTGCCTGTGAATGTAAACCGCTGAAGCCGTACCAGCTTAAACCGTGGCTTGACGCCGAAGCCAAAAAACGCGGCTGCCGTTTTGAATATGATGCGGAACAGACGGTAATGGAATATCTTTCCGCGGCCGATACCGCACCGCTGCTTTTGCTTGAGCAGGAAATAGAAAAGCTGTACGTTTACGGCGGCAAACGGCGCATCTGGACAAAAGCCGACGTTGAAGCGGTGTTTTCTTCCCTGCCGGAAGTTTCGCGCTTTGCGCTTTTAAACGCCATTGCCCAAAAGAACCTGCCCGAAGCGCTGGAGCTTTTGCAGAACGAAAAGAAACACGGCGGCAGCGCGATAGCCGTCAGCGGCTTGATTGCCTTTCAGGTACGCCGTCTGGCGCAGGTTAAAGAGCTGGCGGCGCAGGGAATGAATCAGCAAATGGCGGCTTCCGCTTTAAAAATGTCGCCCTATGCCGTAAAAAAATTAATGGAGCAGTGCCGCAATTTTACTGCGCACGGCTTATCGGAATTTATGCTGGCGCTGGCAGATTTTAACGCCAATATCCGCTACGGTGGCAGGCAGTTTGAAATGCTGGAGGAAATACTCATCCGCTTTTTGGGCAAGCGTTAAAATTTTTACAAAACCGGAAAGATTTTACTGGACGCGGAGAAAATTATTTGTTATAATACAAACGTGGTCAATGGAGACCCTGCTATTTGTATGCCCAAGTAGCAGGGTCTTTTGTATTTTATTTTTGTTTTAATTATTTTAATTAAATGAAAGGAGCGCGGCGCAAAGCCGCAGGTGACCGACATGATGAACCCCGATATGCTTTATGTTATCAGCCCCGAAGAACAGAACAGAGAAACACTGACCGAGATTTTAACAGCGCACCCGGAAATTAAATTCGTTTCCTTTATGGGTGTGGATTTTGCAGGAAACGATACCGACGAAAAAGTGCCTATCAGCCTGTTTTTGAAAGATATTGACGGCTTTCTGGAAGGCATGGCTGCCCAGACCGACGGCAGCTCTGTTGTGCTTACCGGTATTGCTACTTTAAATAACGCCCGCGTTGATATGAAAATCGACAGCAGCGTAAACTGGTATATTGACTATAACTACGAACATTTTGATTCCGCAACCGGCAGAATGGTTGGCACGCTGCGTATTCCGTGCTTCCTTGTACACAACAACGTACGCGTTGACTCCCGCTCTATTCTGCACGATACGCTGGATTATGTTGAAAAAGAACTGCTTGAACTCTTTAAAAAACATCCGCAGGTTGCAGGTTTGGAACATATCAGCGGCGAAGACATTGAAAAAATTATTTTCACCTGCGCAACCGAACTTGAATTCTGGGTAAAATCCCCGCGTGAAGACGCTCCGATTGAAGCATTAAGCTCCTCGCAGATGATGCAGGAACAATACTGGCAGCGCTGCCGCGGCAACGTGCGCACCGCGCTGGAACAAACCGTGGAAATGCTGGAAGCCTACGGCCTTGGGCCTGAAATGGGACATAAGGAATGCGGCGGCGTACGCGGACAGATTGATGACAACGGCCATATGACCCACGTTATGGAACAGCTGGAAGTAGACTGGAAATACAGCTACGGCGTACAAACTGCCGATAACGAACTTCTGGCGCGCATCATTGTTAAAGAAATTTTCCGCCTGAACGGTCTTGAAGTTTCCTTCCAGGCAAAACCTGTTCCAGGCGTTGCCGGCAGCGGCGAACATACCCACGTTGGCATTGCCGCCAAAATGAAAAACGGCAAAGTTGTTAACCTGTTTGCACCGAAAGATATGCACACAGAATTCCTCTCTGCCGTTGGTTATGGTTCAATGATGGGGCTTTTGAAAAACTACGAAGTAATCAACCCCTTCATTTCTTCCACTATCGACTCTCTGAACCGTTTGAAACCCGGCTTTGAAGCACCTGTCTGCATCGTAACTTCGCTCGGCCTCAGCCCGGAAGTACCTTCCCGTAACCGTACCATTCTGGCAGGCTTAATCCGCGATATCGACAGCCCGATGGCAACCCGTATTGAAATGCGTTCCCCGAACCCGTATACCAATACCTACCTTGCCATTGCAGCTTTCTACATTTCCATGCTGGACGGCATTAAAGCCTGCGTGGAATCAGGCAAAACGCTTAAGGAAATGGAAAACGAGCTGTCCAAAAAAACGGGCGACGAAGGCTTCTACCTTGAAAAAGACAGAGAATACCGCAGCGAGCATGACGTATTTGAAGACTACAACGAAGAAGAACGCGCCCACCTGTTTGGCAAACCGCCCGCAACCGTTTGGGAAAACATGTGCGCCATTAAAAACTATCCGGAAAAAATTGCCGTGCTTACCACCGGCAACATTCTTAAAAAAGAATTTATCGAATCCTTTGCCAAAGGCGCTTTAATCCGTTGGCAGACGGAACTTCTCAACAGAATTATTCCTGAATATCATAAGGAAATCTGCCTGATGAAAAAACTGCATGACGATGATAACCATACCACGCATGATGCGGCAATGTGGGAAAAAATCGCCGCAATGCGCAACACCATGGCGAAAGACGTTACCGAGCAGCCGAGCCTGTTTACCATGACCCGCGAAGCATTTGCAAGAGGCGACTTTGACGCAGCTTCCAATTTGCAGCTGGAAATGGCAGAAATTATGCAGAAACTGAAAGCACAGTACAACGAATATCAGCACAACATTATCGACTAATGGCCAAATGAGGGAAGGCTGTTTAAACCCCCGGTACTTTATGTATCGGGGGTTCGTTTATATCTGCACAAGCAAAAAGGTGCCAAATTGAACATGTTATGATAAAATATAAGCACAATACAAGAATGGAGTGATTATATAAATGGCTAAAGACAGTTCTTTTGACGTTGTTTCTCAGGTGGATATGCAGGAGATGGACAACGCCGTTAACCAGACCAAAAAGGAGATTGCCCAGCGTTACGATTTCCGCGGCAGCGACGCCAGCATTGAGCTGGAAGAAAAATGCATTAAACTTGCCGCCGAAGACGAGTACAAGCTGAACGCGATTATCGACATTCTGCGCGCGCGTATGGCTAAACGCGGCATTCCGCTGCGCTGCCTGGAGCTGGGCAAGGTTGAGCCTGCCACCAAAGGCACTGTAAGGCAGACGCTGAATATTTTGCAGGGTATTCCCAAAGAAAAGGCCAAAGCTATTATTGCCGCCGTTAAAGCAACCAAATTAAAAGTAACTGCACAGATGCAGGATGACCAGGTAAGAATCAGCGGCGCTAAAAAAGATGATTTGCAGGCCGTAATACAAACTTTAAAAGCGGGAGATTTCGGCGTAGATTTGCAGTTTATTAACATGAGGTAAGATTATGCGTGACGCAGAATTTGAACAAAGGCTGCTGCGTGTTGCCCGCGGGCTGGAAAAGGCTGACCTTGTTTTAAAGGGCGGCAATGTGTTTAACAGCTTTACCGGTGAGTGGGAAACGGCCGATGTTGCCGTGTGCGGCAGCGTGATTGCCGGTATCGGCAGCTACAAGGGTGCGGAAGAATACAACATGGCGGGCAAATATTTAACGCCGGGCTTTCTGGATGCGCATATGCACATTGAAAGCACAATGCTTGCTCCGCGTGAGCTGGCGCGCCTGCTGCTGTTAAACGGCGTTACCGGCATTTTTGCCGACCCGCACGAAATTGCCAACGTGCTCGGCACGGAGGGTTTGCAGTGGATGCTTGAGGAAACGGAAGATATGCCGCTTGACGTATTCTTTATGCTGCCTTCGTGCGTGCCGGCAACGGGTATGGAAACAAGCGGCGCAGTGCTGGAAGCAGATGCTTTGCAGCCGTTTTTAAGCCATCCGCGCGTGCTGGGCCTGGGTGAGATGATGAATTACCCCGGCGTTTTGTATGGCGATGAGGGCGTAATAAAAAAAATGGCGCTGGTGCGCGGCGGCATTTGCGATGGGCACGGGCCGGGCATCAGCGGCAGCGATTTAAACGCTTACCTTGCTGCCGGTGTAACAAGCGACCATGAGGCTACAACCTGGCAGGAGGGTATTGAAAAAATACGACGCGGCTGCTATTTAATGCTGCGTGAGGCAAGCGGCGCGCACAACCTGCTGGAACTGTTGCAGTGCGTTACACCGCTGAACAGCCGCCGCTGCTGCATGGCAACGGACGACCGCCATTTGGATGAACTGGTAACGCAGGGCAGCATTAACTATATGCTGGAAATTGGCGTTACGCATGGTTACCCGGCGGAAATGCTTTTGCAGATGGCAACTCTGAACACGGCCGAACGTTTCCGCCTGCATTACAGGGGCGCTTTGGCGCCGGGTTATCTGGCAGATATTAACGTGCTGACCAATTTACAGGACTTCACGCCGCAGTTTGTGTTTAAAAACGGCAAAAAAGTTGTACAGAACGGCAAATTGCTGTGGGAGAGCGAACCTTATCTTAAACCCGCCGCTGCGGGAACAAACATTAAGGATTTGGACAGCAGCAGGCTGAAAATCATGGCAGAGCCTGATAAAAATATTAAGGTTATCCGCATTGTGCCGGAGCAGATTTTAACCGAAGCGCGGCTGGAAAAGCCTTTGTGCATTAACGGCGAGGCTGTAAGCGATACTTCGCGTGATATTTTAAAGCTGGCAGTATTTGAGCGCCACCATGCAACAGGCAATGTTGGGCTTGGCTTTGTACAGGGGCTTAAATTAAAACGCGGGGCAGTTGCTTCTACCGTTGCACACGATTCGCACAATTTAATTGTGGCGGGCACTAATGATGCCGATATGCTTACGGCTGCCGCAGCGCTGCGCAAAGAAGGCGGCGGTATTGCCGTAGCTTTGGACGGCGAGATAAAAGCCATTTTGCCGCTGCCGTTTGCAGGGCTGATGAGCGGCCAGCGCATGGAATTTGTTAACAGGCGCTTAAAGCAGCTGCGCTATTGGACGGCTGAACTTGGCGTGCCGGAAGGGCTGAATGTGTTTATGGTACTTTCGTTCCTGGCATTGCCGGTAATACCGCACCTGCGCTTAACCGATAAAGGCCTTGCTGATGTAGATAAATTTGCCTTAACAGGTTTATGGGCATAAAAAATACCACATTGAGCAGTAACGCTCAATGTGGTTAATTTTTTGCTTATTTTAAGTTTTCGGGTACTTCTTCACATTCTGCCAGCAGCTTTTTTGCGTCTATATACTGCGCAATGCCTGCCGCAACCTTTTTGGATTCCTTCATGGCAAGCACCACGGTAGCAGGGCCGTGTACCACATCGCCGCTGCTGAATACGCCTGCACGTGTTGTCATGCCGTAGGGGCGCTCACGCGTAATAACAAAGCCGCGGTCATCAACCTGAATGCCTTTGGTGGTAGAAACAATTCTTGCCGCCGGGCGCTGGCCGATAGCCAGAATTACGCAGTCGCACGGCAGGGCAACCTGGCCGCCTTCTTCAATAAACTGCCCGTCTTCCGTTTTAACAATGTTCTGCACCAAAAGCCCTGCAAGCTCAGTTTCGTCGCTTTCAGAAGCTTTCTGGCGCATGGCGTTAAGCGCGCGCATTTGCTTTTTGTTAAGGTAGGCAATGGGCTGCTGCAAAAAGTTAAACTGCACGCCTTCTTTAACGGCTGCTTCGTATTCGGAGGGGAAGCAGGAAATCTCGGCTTCCGTTTTGTGGTAAACAACCGTAACATTTTTAGCGCCGCGGCGGATTGCCGTGCGTGCGGCGTCCATAGCCACGTTGCCTGCGCCGATAACGATAACGTTATCGCCGACATGCAGCAATGTTTCGCTCTCGTCAAGTTTGCCGCTGTCGGAAAGCACAACCATGCGCAGGAAATAAGTGGCGGTTAAAATGCCGGTAAGTTCTTTGCCGGGAATGTTGAGCGTACGCGGCAGGGAAGTACCGGTGCCCATGAATATTGCGTCATAGCCCATATTGAACAAATCGTCAACGGTGTAATCGGGGCCGATGAGAGTATTTGTTTTAATTTCCACGCCAAGGTGCAGCAGTTCTTTAATTTCGCGGCGCACTACGTCTTTGTTCAGGCGGAATTCCGGAATGCCGAACAGTAAAATGCCGCCGGGTTCGGACTGACCTTCAAAAATGGTAACGGCAAAATTCATTTTGGCAAGGTCGCCTGCAACGGTAAGGCCTGCCGGGCCGCTGCCGATAACGGCTACTTTACCGCGTTTGCCGGTGGAAGGCGGCAGCGGTTTTAAATTGTTTTCGTGGGCAAAATCGGCAATGAACATTTCCAAACTGCCGATTTCAATGCCGTGTTTGTTTTTGGCCAAAACGCAGTGCGCTTCACACTGGCGTTCATGCGGGCATACCCTGCCGCAAATGGCAGGCAGGTTGCTGCGCTCGGAGATAATTTCGTAGGCAAGCCCGATGTTGCCTTCGCTTAAAGCGCGGATAAATTGCGGAATATTGTTTTCTATCGGGCAGCCCGTGCGGCAAAGCGGACGGGCACAGTTTAAACAGCGCCTTGCTTCGTTGATTGCTTCGGAAGTGGTCATGCGCCTGCTCATTAGTCTTCACCTCGTATTATTTGCGTTAAAACCCGTAAACGGATATTTTGGATGGTTTTACAATTAGTTGCTAATTTATTTTAGCATAGGATATAGCAAAAGTGCAAACAACTTTACAAAATAAAAGCACAAAAATTACATTAAAGCGGGCATAAAAAATGCTGTGCATATTGAATTTGGCGCGTGGATAAAGTACAATAAAAGATATTAAGTGATATGGAGGTAAAAACTATGTCCGAAGTTTTGGCAACTGCTGAATTTTCCAGCGTTATTCATAATAACGAAGTCTGCGAAGAAATTGTAAAATGGGGCAACAAAAACGGCTATCCGCTTACCAAAGCAAAGCTTTATAATTCGCTTGGCGGCGCTTATGTTGGTTTTGCACCCGGCTATTTAATTAAAGCTACCCGCCGTCCGCCAGTACCAGGCGGCTGGGATGTTACCGTTGAAACCTATGATGCCGAAACCCGCATCATTCCGCTTAACGTAAACAAAGAAACCGGCGAAGCCAACCGCTTTATTTTAAAAATGATTGAAGAATACAAAAAAGAAGGCCTTACCATGGAAATGGAAGAAAAATGGTATGAATCTTACGGCACTTACCTGCGCGATTTAAAAGTTACGGGCCATCCGATTTTGATTAACGCCTTTGAAGACTTCATCGAAAACATGAGATAAAAATTAACCGGAGTAATTAAGTTTACTCCGGTTTTTCTTTGCCGTTTTAAGTTTTAAATTATTTTTGTGGTCCAGTCCTCAATGTTCCAGACGCTTGTAATCCAGTCTTCGTAAAAGTCCGGTTCGTGCGATACTAAAAGCACGCTGCCTTTAAAATCAATAAGCGCGCGTTTAAGCTCGGCTTTGGCGTCAACGTCAAGATGGTTGGTAGGTTCGTCCAGCACCAGCCAGTTAACGTTTTTCAGCATCAGCTTGCACAGGCGCACTTTGGCAGCTTCGCCGCCGCTTAAAACAAATACTTTGCTGGTAATGTGTTCGTTGGTCAGCCCGCAGGCGGCAAGGGCGGCACGTACTTCGTAATTGGTCATGCCGGGGTATTCGTTCCAAACATCTTCCAGCGCGGTGTTCTCGTTCTTTTCGCGTTCCTCCTGCTCAAAATAGCCGGGCTCCAAAAACTGCCCCAGTTCTATTTTGCCGCTGATGGGCGGAATAATGCCCAAAATGGTTTTTAAAAGCGTGGTTTTGCCAAGGCCGTTTACGCCGCGGATGGCAATTTTTTGCCCGCATTCGATTTTAAAGCTGACGGGGCGGGTAAGCGGCGTATCGTAGCCAAGCACCAAATCTTCGGCAACGGCAAGGTAACGGCTCGGTGTGCGTGCTTCCTTAAACTGAAAATGCGCTTTGGGTTTTTCGCGCGGCTTTTCAATCATTTCCATTTTGTCCAGTTTTTTCTGGCGGCTTTTTGCCATATTGGTAGTGGCTACGCGCGCCTTGTTGCGGGCAATAAAGTCTTCCAGTTTGGCAACTTCCTGCTGCTGGCGTTCATAGGCTGCTTCTTTCTGCGCCTTGTAAATGGCGTACATTTCCTGGAACTTGTCGTAGTTGCCGGTGTAACGGGTAAGCTCGCAGTTTTCCAGGTGATAAATAACATTAACTACTTTATTTAAAAAGCTGATGTCGTGGCTTATTAAAATAAAGGCGTTTTCGTAGTTCTGCAAAAATTTTGTCAACCATTCAATATGTTCAACGTCAAGATAGTTGGTAGGTTCGTCCAAAAGCAGAATGGAAGAATTTTGCAGAAGAAGCTTGGTTAAAAGCACTTTGCTGCGCTGACCGCCGCTGAGTTCCGCTACGTCACGGTCGAGCCCTATGCTGCCAAGCCCAAGCCCGTTGGCGGTTTCTTCAATTTTGCTGTCCAGCGAATAAAAACCGCCGTGTTCCAGTTCGGTTTGTATTTCGCCGACGGTTTCCATCATTTTGTCCATTTCTTCGGGAGTAGCGTCGCCCATTTTTTCGTACAGCTCCATCATTTCGGCTTCCATTTTGTACATGCCGTCAAAAGCTGTGCGCAGCACTTCGCGGATGGTCATGCCCTTTTGCAGCGTGCTCTGCTGGTCAAGGTAGCCCACGGTTACTTTGCCGGGCCATTCCACTTTTCCTTCATCCGGCAGGGTATGGCCGGTAACAATGTTTAAAAAGGTAGATTTGCCTTCGCCGTTGGCGCCGACAAGCCCTACGTGCTCGCCGCGCATTAATTTAAAAGACACATTCTCCAGAATCTGGCGGCCGCCAAAAGAATGTGATACGTTGGTAACATTTAAATAACTCACGGTTTCGTCCTTTCTTTAAATAGCGATATGCACAATTTTATAATAAAAGCAGGCTTTTTGCAAAGGATTTTTAGCGGCAGCGCAGAATATAACAAATATTTAACGAAAGAAGGTTGAGAAGATGATTTTTGGACATAAAAACGATATTGAAAAACTGCTTCCTTATGTAAGCGAAGACCTCCGCAAAGCGCTGGAATATCTGGCAGCTGCCGATTTCAGCAAAGTTGCGGACGGCAGATATGTGCTGGACGGCGAAAAAATGTATGCCAATGTTGAAAACTACACCACGGCAGACCGCAGCACCAAAAAGCCGGAAGCGCACAACAAATATATAGATGTGCAGTACCTTGGCAAAGGAACGGAAAAGATTTATTTTGCGCCGCGCACTGCTGATGTAAAAGTAGTTGAGGATTACGCAGAGGAGCGCGACCTGCTGTTTTTTGAAAACATTGAAGAAAAAGACCATGTTGTTTTAAACGCAGGCAACTTTGCAGTGCTGTTTCCGTGGGAACTGCACCGCCCCGGCTGCAATGCGGAAAATGAGCCTTCGGCAGTGCAGAAAATAGTTGTAAAAATTGCTTTAAAATAATTTTAAAAATTTTTTAAAAAAAGTGTTGACAAGAACGCATTAAAAACGTATAATAGCATATGTGGTCAGCACCACAGTGAAATTCCCCGATAGTTCAGCCGGT
>OHRS01000466.1_pt1 | contig 21980 bp, 20 predicted proteins | sample 1578441 | NCBI WGS metagenome assembly OHRS01 (sample SAMEA3879592, study PRJEB24766) | human gut metagenome | biome: human-associated habitat; feature: feces | place: USA | collected 1985/1987
AATATCTTCCTATCGTTTCCTAACATCTACACATTCTACTATTTTTCCAGAAAAGGATTTCTCACAGATGACCATCTTCGAAAATGGATACTAGCCTTTTTCGGGATAGCTATTTTTAGATTCTTTGATAATCAGATTACTGCTATACAAGCTGACTTAATTAATGGTAACGATGTTGAGGAGATAACTAATAATATGGGTTATCTTTTTGTAGCATTGATACCAAGCATAGCATTATTTAAGAGAAACGTCCGTCTTCAATATTGTTTGCTCATTATTTGCATGGCTTTTATTGTATTTGGCATGAAACGAGGAGCTATAATTGTCGGAGTCGTTTCCATGCTTTACTTCCTATATTTCAACTTAAAATATAATAATCAGGTACCGAAAGGAAAGGTAATTTTCTTGTCGTTCTTAATCATTATCGCAGCCTATTTTCTAACAAATTACATGATGGAGACCTCTGACTATTTTTTGAGTAGAATAGAAGCAACAAAAGAGGGTAACAGCAGCGGACGTAACGAAATATACGAATATTTTTGGAATCATTTCAAGAATGAAACAAACATATTCAAATTTTTATTCGGAAATGGAGCAAATGCTACTTTAGGTATTTATATTAATTATGCTCATAATGACTGGTTGGAATTAGCAATTAATCAAGGACTATTTGGAATAATCGTCTATATGATATACTGGCTGTTTTTTTTGTTAACTATAAAATCAATAAAACATAATCAAACCGCAAAATTAGTCCTGACACTTATATTTATTTCTTACTTTATTGAAACTTTGTTTTCTATGTCATATACGGAATATTCGATGGTACCAAGTACAGTATTCGGATACTATTTGGCACATTGCCGAGATGTAGAGTACCTAAGATAAAATATGAATCAAATCCTACTAATCACAGAAAAACTAGGCTCTGGAGGAGCCGAACGTCAAATCTGCGGACTTGCAGCAATGCTGACAAAAGCGGGATACCCTTGTAGACTGATTACATACGTTGAAAATCAGTTCTATGAGCCATATCTTCGCCAAAATGGTGTTGACTATCAGTTTGTGCCAGGGCTCTGGAACAAGAAAACTCGCATATTCAAAGCGGCTAAATATGTCAGACAATACAAGCCTGATGTAGTTATATCTTTCCTACCATCTGTAAACAAGACTATGTGCTTGGCAAAACTATTCTTCAAGGCTAAGCTGATTGTGTCGGAAAGGAATAACAACACTTGCATAACTTGCGGGGACAGGGTACAGTTCAATCTCTACCGTCTGGCGGATGCTATCGTGCCTAACTCTAATAGCCAAGGCAACTTTATCTGCAAAAACTTCCCATTCCTAGCGGAAAAAGTTCATCCAATAATCAACTTTGTGGATGTCAATCGTTTCACTCCAGCAGAATACCCTGCGAAGAATGATGTACTGAAAATAGTGACAGTGGCAAGATATACGGAGCAAAAGAATGTTTTGACCTACATGAAAGCCATACGCTTGGTAAAGGATATGGGGCTAAACGTTCATTTCGACTGGTTCGGAGATAAAGAACACCACCCGGCCTATTATTCAGAGATCGAGAAATTGTATCTACAACTTAATATCTCTGATTATCTTACATTGCACGAGCCAAATCATAAAATAGAAGAAGAATATCGCAAAGCTGATGTGTTCTGCCTGCCAAGTCTATATGAAGGGTATCCAAATGTGGTAGCCGAGGCCATGTCATCAGGATTACCCATACTATGTAGCAATGTGTATGAAAATCCTTACATTGTTAAAGAGAAGGTCAATGGCTTTCTGTTTAACCCTGAGAATGCTAATGACATAGCTAATGCTATCAATAGAATGCTGGAATTATCCCCAGAAAGGAGACAGGAAATGGGCATCCGCAATCGCCAGCTCTGCTTGCAGCGCAATACGGAAGAGGCATTCTTGAAATCGTATGTTAAACTGATTAACAATATAAGCAAATGAGTAAATTCCAAGAACTCTACAATGCAGATATCACACGATATGGAGGCAAGCCTGAATTGTATATAAAAATATTCCTCTTCCTTTATCGCAAGGCCGCAACAGCATCCTTTACTCCTACAAAATTTTTATACAAAGTCCTATTCCGATTCTGGGCCAATCGCAGAGGTTTGGAACTATCTACTAATCAACAGATTGGGGGGGGGCTATATTTAGGACATGCATATAATATCACTATTAACAGCAATGCCAAGATAGGTCGCAATTGCAATATTCATAAAGGTGTGGTAATCGGACAAGCAAATCGTGGTTCACGCAAAGGATATCCTACTATTGGCGATAGAGTATGGATAGGTATCAATTCGGCTATCGTAGGAAATGTGAACATTGGCGATGATGTTATGATTGCTCCGAATAGTTTTGTAAATGTAGATATTCCTTCTCATTCTGTCGTATTTGGGAATCCCTGTATCATTAAGCATCGGGATTGGGCAACAGAGGAATATGTAAATAATATCGTATAAATAATATCGTAGAATTATAGTATGAAAATCAAAAAATTCTTATGCATGGTCGCATACTACGGGGTTGCTAGGTTTTTGCCGGCATCAACAAGTCCATTGACACATTGGACAAGAAAGATTAGGCGATTTGTGTGCCAGCCGATTTTTGAACATTGTGGCAAGAATGTAACCATCGAGCACGGTGCAAATTTTTCAATGGGGGGATCTCAATAGGCTCTGGTAGTGGTCTTGGCATTAATTGCTCAGTACATGGTCCACTTAAAATCGGTAACAATGTGATGATGGGACCGGATGTGAGCATTCTCACTCATACGCATAATATTGATAGGGGCGACATTCCGATGGGACAACAAGGGATGAGAGTATCTGAAGTTATCATTGGAAATGATGTTTGGATCGGAATGCGAGTGATTATCATGCCTGGTATAAAAGTTGGCAACGGTGTCGTTATCGGCGCAGGAGCTGTCGTGACTAAAGACGTTCCAGATTATGCCGTAGTCGGTGGTGTGCCTGCACGAATAATAAAGTTTAGAAAATGAAGAATATCTTGGTAGTTGGTGCCTTTGGTTAACACAACAACAGTTTGGATGGTCAATCTATAAAAACTCGCAACGTATAGTCGGATGCGGAAATTGAAGGGTTTGGCTGCTGTTTTGCTCTGAATCAAAACATTAAACGACAATCCCTACCAAACTTTCAACGTGTTCAAAGAACTTGTATGTTTTTTAACGGGCCCTAATGTTTATACAAATAAAAAAATTTTATTAATTTCTAACGAATACACGAGACCTGGTAGAATAGGAAATCCAATAATTTATAGGTTTCAAAAAGCTATGCAGAATTGTAAAAAAATTGAAGATGTAGATTTCGTCCCATTTAGAAATTCTATAAGTAGCTTTTGGAAGATTCGTTCAGCTGCAATGGGATTAGCCCAAACATTCTTGATGCGTTTTACAATATTTCCTTTTTTTATAAAGCCTATAAACATATTAGCTTTCATTGCAAGAATACTCCCACGTATGTCTTGGAAGTTAACAAACTATACAATATTTATAATAATGACAACAACAATAAATAAACAAGAAGGACCGACATTAAAGTATTCTACTGTCTTAAAGTTGTTTAGAGATTTTCGTTTTTCAATATTTTAATATCAATAATTCGATAATTTTTTCAGGTCCTAAGCGGTTCTAGCAGTAAATAAAACCAGTTCTTTGAAAAGTTTGTCAATAACTTGTGGGTCCGGTTGCAGACCGGACACGAAAATAAATCGATTGAGCATATAAGCGTTATGGATAATCGACTTGCATGAGGATATTGAGAATGGTATTCCCAGCTCCTTGCAGGTGGCCTTGGCGATATTGATGCTTGCAAAGGATGCGTTCCTGTGTAACTCAAGTTTTCTGAGATCGGTTGACTGACAGTCATTGAGATCGACATAGTGCTTTGCATCTCTGAAACAGAACTCCAACTGGAAACGAGTTCTATAGCAGTCAATTACATCCTTGGCACTCATTGATTCATCAGTGCTGAAGTAAATTTGCCACTTTGTCATGTCCGCTTCGTTTGGATACCAAACGACAACATTGATGAAGCGTTTGAGTGACTTGGAATAAGCCTTCAGTCCGAACAGACGACCTTTGTCTACTTCAATCTCCTCACATCTTGAGATGTCGAGATTGGAGAAGTCAACCTTTCCATCGTACCACTTCGGATGACCTCTCTTTCTGGTTGGCTCCTGAAGTGTCGGATAGAACAGAACTGCATCGTTGCGGAGCCTGCTTATAACTTGAAAGCCTTCCTTGAGCAGAGGATTGATGAACGTCTCTTTTGAGAAGAATGCGTCAGCCACTATCAGACGCGAGATTTTCTGGAGTTTCTCCTTGAGGATGATCAGGTTCTGACAGTACCAATCAACGAGGTTGTAGTCCATCTCCTCCAGTGATTTGGTGTCAGGGGTCTGTATCGCGCTCAGCGTCATGCAATCGCGGTTGTCCACATCAATGACACCGACTCCGAAGACCTCCTGCCCTCGCATCATCTCGCCTGCAACTCCGGACCAGAAGCGTCCTATCCAAGGGATCTTCTTGCCTGACTTGGGAAGAAAACTGGGATTGACCGCGATGGCCAGAAACTTTCCCGTCAGAGTCTTTCTGATGAGGTGCTCGTTGAAAGCGAACCAGTCGAAGGTCTCGTTCTCGAAGTTGTTACGGTAGGTCTGTTCAGAGAACTCACCGTATCTGCCAATCTGAAGGAAATTGACCTTGCCAGGGATTGCCATAAAGAGTTTAAGCGTATCCATAAACACTTTCTCAAAAGGTTTGCTTATCTTTGCTGCTGATTTGAGAGCCTCAAGGCACTCGGATTGGTATTGCATAAGAAGGTCTGATGAATTCATAACTCAAAGGAGTTGAATACTTTAAGTTACTAATAATTAGCGACTTGTGCAATGCTTTTATTGTCTAATTATCAATATTTTAGACATTTTTTCGGAGTCTCTTCGGACCTTTCATCAGCTTGCTCAAGCGATAGTTATTGACAATATTTCAATGAACTCTTATATAGCGGAACCGAATAGCTGGCTTCCAATGTTTAACTTTTAATGCGGTATATTTTTACCGAAGTATTGGAATATATAACATGAAAAAAATATGTTTGATTTTGTACTTGCTGTTTTTAAAAAATCTTCCAGCAACAAATGGTAATTACCCAATGCGTTCAATTATACGACGGATGAGGTCATCCGTTGGTAAATATCTTTTTGACAAATGCGGCAATAATATAAATATTGAAAAGGGAGCCGATTTTGGTAAAGGGAATGGTATTACAATTGGTGATTATTCAGGTCTTGGTATTAACTGCTATGTACGTGGACCGCTAATCATAGGATCTGATGTTATGATGGGACCTGATGTTATGATTTTTCATGGTGACCATGCTATGTCACGTAGAGATATACCTATGAGATTACAAGGGGATTCCGTATCAAAACCGGTTGTTATTGGCGATGACGTGTGGATTGGAGCTCGTTCTATAATCTTAAAAGGGGTTCATATCGGAAAAGGTGCTGTTATAGCCGCAGGCGCTGTCGTGACAAAAGATGTGCCTGAATATGCTATAGTTGGTGGCGTACCAGCAAAAATTATAAAGTATAGAGAATAATAATGTCTAAAATATGTGTTTGTGGAGCGTTTCGTTTATGGGATGTCCCAAAGGGAGGTCAAGAAGTAAAGACGTGTATACTTGCTGGTGCTCTCGAAACAAAATATGGTAAGATATATCGAATAGATACACTCGCTAAGAACAGCAGGATAAAAATGCCATTCCAACTATTATGGGCAATGATAATGTGCACGGATGTTATCATATTGCCTGCCCATAATGGTTTAATGGTATTGTCAAAGCTATTATCAAAATTGAATAAATTATTTCATCGTCGTCTTCATTATTCTGTAATAGGTGGCTGGCTACAAGATTTGTTGCCAAATCATCCAGACGTAATGAAAGCGCTTCATGAATTCACGGGTATTTATGTAGAGACGAAGACAATGATGGATGCTTTACAGAAACTTGGATTTACCAATGTTTATGTAGTGCCAAATTGTAAGCCCCTTTCTATCATTAAGAAGAATGATTTGGAAACTTCATATTCAGAACCTTATAAATTAGTTACTTTTTCACGTGTTACAGAGAAAAAGGGAATAGGGACTGCAGCTAATATTGTAATGAAACTCAACAAGAAGTATGGCAGGAAGGTATTTACTTTGGATATTTATGGTCCAGTAGATCCGGGTGAGGATGAAAGCTGGTTCGCTGAATTGCGAAAGAGTTTTACAGATGCCATCACCTATAGAGGTAACGCTCCCTTTGATAAGAGTGTTGAAATATTATCTGGCTACTTCGCTTTGTTATTCCCAACTCAGTATTTTACTGAAGGAATTCCTGGTACTATTATAGATGCCTATGCTGCTGGTGTACCCGTGATAGCCTCAAAATGGAAAAGTTTTGCAGATGTTGTTGAAGATGGCGTGACCGGATTGGGGTATGCGTTCAATACAACAACAGAGTTGGAATTGTTAATGGAGAAAATATTAAATGATCCATGCATGATTATAAATCTCAAGCAAGGATGCATAAGGAAAGCTAATGAATTTCTGCCTCAAAATGCTATTAAACCATTAATGGATAGGATACGATGACATCTTATAATCAAATAAATTCTGAAAACTTAACTCTTTATAGAGTTGCGGCAATGACATTAGTGGTGCTATATCATTGTACGTGTTATTACGCGCACCCCTCTTGGCCATTCGGGGAAGGACCATACAATCCAGTTTTAAAAGCAATGACTACGTTAATGGGAGGTATCCATATGCCAATATTTGTTTTTATTTCGGGATATTTATACTGGAAGTTAAAAGGTGATGGACATTATAATGATTTGTTTGCTTTCTATAAAAACAAGACGCTAAGATTATTGGTACCATATCTTGTCGTTGGGGGGGGGGGATGCTAATAATGTTTAATGAAATATATAAGCCTGTTTCGCTGCTTTATGGAATATGTCATCTTTGGTTTTTGCTCATGTTGTTCGGTCTTTTTATTATGGCTCCATTTTTATGGCATCTGATGGAGCGAATAAAAAGTGATAGGTTAGCAACAATTGCGGTAACTGCAAGTTTTTTGTTCTATCCTATATTCCATAATGTAAATCTATTCCAAATTACGAAAGTCTTTTATTTTCTTCCGTTTTTCTTGATTGGTTATATTCTTCAACGGCGTGGAAGAAAAGAAGTATATAGTGATAGCATTTTTTGGATTAGCCTCGTTTTAGTGGTTATATTATTGTTTGTGGTTTGTCCGAGAACTTTGTTCATAGATAAAATTATCAGAGAGCTTGCAAGTTTTATTGTCATTATGATAGTTTCCCTGATACCGAATATTAATATTCCCACTAGAATCAGGGGCGTTATGAACAATTTCTCGGAAAACTCTATGGGTATTTATCTGATTCATCATGTAATCATTAGCTATGTCGTAATGATGCCATCTGTAAAGCATTTGATTGACCACATGAATAGTTATGTTGGTGCCTTATTAATGTTCGTGAGTGTATTTATATCTTCTTGGATTTTTAGTTCATTTCTAAACAAATATAATTTAACACGATTCTTGATTGGCAGCAAATTAAAATAATAAAGTATGAAACTGTGTTTTTTTATAGATGATATAACACATACAGGAGGAATAGAACGAGTAATCTCCTTGCTGTGTGGTCAGTTTGTAATTAGTTATCAAGATTTAGATATAGAAATTGTATCACAATTTAGGTCTTGTAAAGCATTGGCTTATGATTTTAGTGGTGTGACGATTACTTATTTATCGAATAAGGACTACGATGCTAAACCACATTCTATACAGCGAATGCTTCGCATTTTGGGCAATCTATTTAATGTCCGCAGGCATTTTAAGAAGAATAACTATGATCTAATTATAGGTCAATCGTATCCAAACAACATCTTACTTTATTTGGCAGGTGTTGATATGAGCAAGGTTGTTGCAGCTGAACATGTATATTATGATTATTATGGAAATCTCCTAAAGAGACTCCGTTTACATATCTATCGTAGATGTTGTAAAGTTGTTGTATTGACAACAAGAGATAAAGATTGTTATGATAAACATTTTAATTACAATCACACATATGTTATACCGAATCCTGTAGTTCTTACACAAACATTTAAGTCTCCTCTTGATAGTAAAGTCGCAATTTCTGTGGGCCGAATTCAGTTTCAGAAGGGTTTTGACACTTTGGTTGAGGTGTTCAAACGGGTCCATATGAAGCACCCGGACTGGACAGTTAATATATACGGCGATGGAAATCTTCGTTCTGAACTTGAACAGCATATCTCAAAGGCAGGTTTGAATGGCGTTATTAATCTTATGGGACATTCTAGTGATATTTATAAGAAACTTCGTGAAGCTTCTTTTTATATTATGTCCTCTCGCTTTGAAGGTTTTCCGATGGTATTGATTGAGGCACAATCACAAGGCTTGCCGATTGTCAGCTTTGATTGTCCAAATGGTCCTTCAGATATTATTACTAATGGAGAGAACGGTATCCTCGTAGAGAATCAGAATAAAGATGCTCTTTATGAGGGGATATGTTATATGATTGAGCATCCAGAAGAGCGTAAAGCTATGGGAAAGAAGGCTCTCGAAAATGTTAACCAGTATAGCACTTTGGTCATCTGCAATATGTGGTATAAATTATTCCGGGAAATACTGAAATACTAGAGTAGGAACAGATTGGGAATTCTTAAAATTTCATAACATATCGACGGATAGTGTTAAAGCGTATCATGCTTTTAACATTGAACAATGATTTCCTATAAATAGGGATTGTCGTGAAATGTCCAATAATTACGCAACGAATTGATTGATAAAGTGATAGGAATTTCGCAACTTTGAAAAAGGGAAAAGAATTCCCCCAACCACCGACGAAAGTGAAAAATTGGAGGAATCCCAAAATTAATCTGCATGTCAAAAGTACGAAATTTTTCTGAAATAGCGCCAAACATTGCGTTTCCGGAGTTCAATTTTTACGAGCTCTACTATTCAACTTTCGAAAAGAGCGAATTGGGCAGAATAAAGAAGTTGCTCCCTCTCCACGAGATGGCAGAGAACTTCGGTCTGGTAAGGAAAAGCATGCGACCGAAGCTGGGACGCAAGTCCTTCTTCACACCTGAAGGGAAAGTGGCCCTGATGTTCCTGAAGATGTACACTGGACTCAGCTGCCCGAAACTGATGGAACCGGACACTGATGAGAAAACATGTTTGCTTTACTATGAAAAAAATAGCCAAATCAGGAAGTAGTAAAATACTCTTGCGAGAGGTGTTTTTTCGTATTGAAGAAAATTTATAATGATTCATCGCAGTGCTTTTTTAAGTTTTACCTAAATTTAGTACTAATACAGTAATGGTAAAAAGAAATCTCGAAATGACCGTAAATAGAATTTTATATGATTATTCTCCTCTTTATAGCAAATTGACACAAGGGAGTATAATCAATGGTTGTGTAGCTGAAGCTTTTCCAAATAAAGAAGTGTTTGGAGTAATTATTACTCCTCGTTGTGATTTGAGTCATGATGGTAAGGTTTTAACGGTTCATTATGTGCCCTTAGTACCTTTTGAACTATGGTTTGATGTTATAGCTAAGCCCATTATAAAAGAACTGTGGAAAAAAGATCTTGCAAATAAGCTTGATTCAAAATTCAATAATGCAAAAGTTGGCTCAGGTATAATGGAGGCTGATTTCACATATGATGACTTACGTAAAATTGTTGAGCAGAAAGTTTTAAAGCAGAAAGACAAAGAAGAAATCAAGATATTGTTGGAAGCTTATTTTGATATAAATGAGTTGGCGTTTAAAAAATATTTGTTAGACGAGAATTCACATAAACGTGGACATAAAATGTTTGATTTCTTTTCCCGCTTACAAGAAAATTCAATACATTCCTATTATTTATTAGAAGGGTGGAAGGAATATGGTGAGAATAAACATTTGGTTGTAATGTTGAGGGACGTGCGGCGAATTGAATATAATATAGCGAATAGAATAGGTAAAGGAGTTGAAGAATCTAATTTAAGTTTAGAGGATACAACTCACAGTGATTTATTTTTAACAGCACCTCAAAGATAACGATTTTAGCGAAAAAACGGGAATCGTAACAACCTTTATACAAAAAATCCGTAATTACGACATTATAAATATCATACGATGAAAATCATGCACTATCTTGAAATATTATCCACGAGTATCAGCATCATCAGCCTAATCATCGTTATCTACGGAGCGATAATCGCTTTTTGCGCATTCATACATAATGAATCCCGGCGTTTTACCGGGAAATACTCGTTCACGGCAACTCGTGAACTTCGTGCCGATCTAGGAACTTATTTACTATTAGGCCTTGAGTTTTTGATCGCCTCCGATATTCTAAAAACAGTTCTGGAACCCAGCTTGAATGAATTGGCCATACTTGGGGGAGTTGTAATTTTACGGACAATCCTGTCCATTTTTCTCAACAAAGAAATCAAAGAATTACAAGTACAAAAAGAAGGAACGGGTGGTCCTGAAAAGGATTAATCCAACGTTTGGACACCTCCCCCGTTCACGAATAACACCTGCCCTGTGATCCAACTGGAAATCGGTGCTGCAAAAAAGAGGACTGCCCCGGCAATATCTTCCACTTCACCCAATCGCTTGATTGGCGTGTGTTCCAACATTTTTTTCTCGATCTCTGGAGTCAGCACGGATGCGAGTGCTTGCGTTTCCACGGCTCCCGGTCCCACGGCGTTAATCCGTACGTCGGGTCCGAAATCCATTGCCAGATTGGCAGTCATGTGATTCAATGCCGCTTTTGACGAGGCATAAGCACTCATGTTCGGACTCCGGTTGATACTTCCCATGGAAGTAATGTTCACTATCGAACCATAACCAACCTGTTTCATATAAGGTACGACCAACTGGCACAATCTCCAAGCACTGAACACATTTACCTTGAAAATATGCTCGAAATACTCCACCGTCACCCGAAAAGGATTTTCCCGGCCTCCCCCACCAACTCCCACGTTATTCACCAGAATGTTCAATTTACCAAACTCCACGATGGCTCGTTCCACGAAATTCATCAAATCCGCCTCCTTCGTCACGTCACATTTCAGAGCCAAAGCTTTACGTCCCATTCCCCGTATATCCTCGGCAACCTCTTCGGCTGCAGCCAGATTCACGTCACCAATCACCACATCAGCTCCCGCCTCTGCCAAAATACGGGCACTCCCGCAACCTATACCATTACCGCCTCCCGTCACGAGAGCTACCATTCCCGTCAAATTCAACATTTTATTCAAATTCATTATTTTTCTTGTTTAATTTTCACACATTACGCTTTTCCCCTTTTCAAGGTTACTTAAAAACAAAAAAAATCCAAAAACAAGCGACAGGAAATCGAGTGCGTTCGAAACCTCTCGAATACCAGGATGATCATTACACCTTGTTTCACAAGGTTAACACGAACGTATTTCTTCCAAACGGTAAAATCGGAGATCTTTCGAACCAGCACATGCCGCAGGGAACTCTTCCCCAAGCCCTCAACATGCAAATCTCTATTGACCAAAAAGATAACATCACGCTCACATGGACAAACCATCTGGAATATATCGCCTCATATGACAACTCTCGTCTGGGAATCATCGCCATGTACAATCACCGCAGTTTCCGTCCACGACTCATCGAAGGTACTCCGCAACCCGAAAGGAGCAAAAAGCAGTTTTCCACGTGGACCGTGAAACGGCAAAGGCTCTCCATCTTTATGTATTTTTCTTTTCACCGGAAAAAGCAGCCTATTCAAATGACCAAAATTTCAAGCTAACTTACGAATAATTATCATTCACGGGAATCCTAAAAAAGATTTCCGTGAACATTTTCTATGGCCAATCAGAACCTCTCATTATTTCCACCTGACCAACAATAAAATTTCCAGTTGATTCCCTAATTCATTATTACGCCCAGCCCCCCAACAATCTCCATCTTATCCCCCGTTTTATCCTCACAACAATTCACGATCCGGACCAATTCGTCCATCATTAAATCATCCGTTCCATGCTCAATATACATCAAATACTTGGCATGATCTACCTCTTCGATAACCGATCCCAACTTTTTCAGTACCTCTTCAATAGCATCTATGGCTCGACTCTCACCGGCTTCGGTCCCGATTACCAACCGGAACTTATCGCTATCATCCATAAAATGCTCCACGTCGCCACGATCCAGACCTAAAGTAATCAATTTTCTTTGGGAAATTATAAATCCTCTCCTTCATCTTGAATATGCCAAGTCCAATCATTGATGATCACTTGCACGGCATGCCATAAACCTTCGTTCTCCCCGGCAAAATAGAAAACGACATCCCATTCATCCTGACGATCAAAATACTCCTGAGTACTCCAATTACGTCCGGCCATCATTGTCTTACTAAAATAGTCGGTAAGACTTATATTAAACACTGGTTTATTCGTGGCTTTTTCCGTCACGACAAAACGAGTCGGTCGATCATCCATCAGGCGCATCGTGTTCAATTCCACCCCGATGGCAGCAGGACTGATTTGTTTACTATAATAGGGACGAAAACTCAACTCATCATCATCCTTTAATTGATTCTGATGATCAAGATAACCGTTCGATTCAAGAATTTCGTAATTATAATCATCCACGGCAAACCCACCCCCGCTATTTTCCGGTTGTTGGAAAATAAATCTTACCGTATTTGTATTCTTGATCAAGTTAATCGTCTCGACAAGATTCATATTACCGGTAAAATTTACCTCATTGATTTCACCATACCAAAGCGGTTCCAACGCTTTATCAATAACGAGCGAAGAAGCCCTCTTCAATTTCAATTCTAACTCCGTGATCGACGCACCAGGGGCTAACTGAGGAACATCGTACGAATCATGTACCCCGGCCCAAGCCATAAGTTTGTATTCTCCCAAAGGAAGTGCCACGGACATCTGGTAATTACCGGTAGCCAATGCATCCCCCTCTTCGGCTTGTTGGAAAAGGAATTTGCCATCCTTGTCGAAAACATAGAGTTCCACTTTATCTACCTGTTTATGAAAAGCACAGACGGATAGCATGTTATAGTCATATTTAAACTTGACAAACAGGCGACATTCCGGCAAATCTTCATTAAAGGCATCACAGGATATAAATATCCCTGTACCAATCATCAGTAGACCAACGATTAGTAAATTCATATGACTTTTGAAATTCATTTTTTTCTTTTTTGGCGTTCCATTTTACTAATGGCAAACAATTATCCTCCCATACCAAGAGGTATAAGCTTGTGAGGGACAAACGTTGCCCCCCACAATTTAACAAAATCATCGAACTAATTATAATTCTTCAGTTTGAGTATACCAAGTCCAAGGATTCACGTTAATTCTGATAGACAAGTAATTATCCTCATCTTCATCTTTGGTACCCGGATCTGGCTCCGGAATATTCGGATAACCTGGATTATTCACCTTAGAAATATGCACATCATAAACAGAATTACGAACCACTCCGAATTCTCCATATTCATTGTAAACCTGGTCAGTATCATCATGTTTAATCATAATCGGATAGTAATTTACGCCACCTTTGTAATAAGATACAGTTCCATGACGGAAAGCTCCATAATTTTCTACATTACTTCTTTTCTGATTAAAATTATCAACCACTTCATTAGCTCTCGTTTCGGGAGTCCCATTACCTCTGTCAGTCGATACCTCCGGAGTTCCAATAGCCTTCAAATACGAATTCAACGTTTTGGATAATGCAGCAGTATAGATAACAGTCGGATCTTTATCCTCGCTAGTGTATTTATACAACAGTTCCGCTTTGATATAATCCATCAACAAATTCCAAGTATAGTACCCACCATTGACCATAAGCCAATCAGTACCAGGAAGCAATTCTCCATTGTTCACATTATCCGCAGGATTATTGTAAACATTCTTATCCGGATCAATCAATCCCTTCGGAGAATAAATAACTTTAAATAGTACTTGAGTCGTATAAGCCCACACGTTATGATCGGCTGTCTGGGTATTTTCGAGACAATACTCCACGTTATCCACGGATATTTCAGTCGGATGCCAAGCAGAAGAAGCTATATTCGCCGCATTCATCTCATAATTATACTCTTGCAAATAACTTGCAAAACCTGGGTCTGACATCAAGGGTTGCACGTCATGATTCGGATCTATTCTGTATGACCCGAGATCATACTGGTCAAAAGGAGTAATACATCCTCTCGAAGTTCCTTCCATCCAAGTCTTCACTCGCTTGGATACCGGGAAATACCTTTTGTTCGTCGCATTCAAAACCCAACCGGGTTCAGATATATTCGCCTTCAAATTGTTGGATGAAATATTACCATTGTCAGTATACACCCGAACCTTCGCCACAGCACGATCTATATGAATAGAAAGCGGTTGACTCTCAGCCTTTGAAGCTGAATTGTAAAGGGTCAGATCGGTTTCATCACCATTGGCCTGAGAAGGTTCCAAATCTCCCTTGGCGTTCGTCATCATGAAATAGGAAGGTGTGGATAACGAGGCAACAGCTACAATAGCTTGATTAAAATCATCATAGCTATTAAACAACCCCACATCAGGCAAGTCCACACTTGGATTTGCAATTACCAAAATCCGCTTTGACGCTGCCGGAACTTTAAAAGCCGTTCCCAAAATTCCTTCCGGTTGTCCGGGTTCTCCAGCTTCCGAATTAGTACCAACAGTAAAAGACTTGTCGGCAGTTACATTCCGATTCTCGTCAAAGAAAATAACTCGGAGCTTGCTTACGGCAGATTCTGCCGGAGTACCCATCTCCTTATCCGGGTTATTCAATGCTCTACCTAACGCCTTCGGTGCGGTAGTCTTAATATCCAAAGAAATCCAAGCCTCCCCAGTAGGATCCGTTACAATTCCGTCATCATCATCTTGACCAATATGGTCATTGCTACACGCTGCAAACAACATTATTAAAAGGGTTGCAGCAAAATAATACATCTTCTTCATAGTTACAAAGTTTAATTGAAAATTGGTTGTTTATTTGTTAAAAAATTGATTGGTTTATTTATCAAATTATTATTTATTGGTTTATTCCACCTTATTCTTATTCATTAATCACCCTAGATTTTATTTCCAAATCATTCGCTTTCTTCTTACCAAGCTCCTTCAAGTTCTTTCCAGCAACTTCAAGTCCGGCATCAGAAGCAGCTTGAAGAAATTTTTCAGCAACATCATAATCGCCTCTTAGAAGAGCCAGTACTCCCGCCGCATTCGCATATTCTGGTAGTTCCCGATATTTCATCTGATCCAAGAATTGTCCTGCCGTTTCGGTATCACCACGAGAAAGCGCCGCTATTGCCGCATTTAATTTAGCAACGTCATCTTCCGGAAACAACTTCACGGCAGTTTCAAACACGTTAATAAACTCACGAGATCCATTCGAGTAAGTATTTGCCACCAAATACATCTCGTTAAGACTCAAGTTCTGCGGACGCACCTTCATAATCTCCTTGGCTTCTTCCACGTTGAAATTTTTAACGTGATATTCCACCTTGCAAATGGCAACACGTAATCCCGGATAAATATTCCGAAGTAAATAACGATAAGGCTCCCCTCCTTGTAATTTCATCAAACGCTGTTTTCGCTTTTGCCCGTCATAATTATCTATAATCAACTCAATTTCAGCCTTGTATACCACATCAAGATCAGCCAAAGCTTTACGTAAACCTTCCCAATTTTCACCGCCGAAAACGATGTGGTAAAGTGAAGGTGCAAACGAATAGCGTCTTGCCAGATAATTTTTCAATGCCAAAGCTCTTCCTTCGGACAGTCGTTTATTCCCGGCCAAAGAACCTTCCGGAGAAGCATACCCGATAAGATCCAATCGGTTAATTGTAATATCGTGATCGACATGCAATTCATCAATCATCGCTCGAATTTTCGCTAATTCCACGGGATTATTCATGTATTCCGGCTGAATATAAGTTTGGTTCACCTCGAAATCCAAAAAAGCCTCCACTTGTTTTTCCCGGTTTTTAACCGGTTCGGGCACAGGCTGCACGTAAGCCAAGTAGGGAACTATCCGGTAAGGAAACGGAATAATATCCAGCTTCACTGTATCGATTGTCTCCACTTCCATCCAAGCCACTTCCCCGCAACCACATTCATCTTTCTGAACATCCAGATAGGCTTCCGCCATCCAAGCCTCAAAAGGAAGTGTATAGCGATACTCTATCGTTTGATTTTCAACCTTCAAGTTTCTCACCACTTGATAAGAGGGGGAATAAACCGATCGTTCAGAAAGACTCATCAAGGAGAGAACCCGCTCGTAGGTTAGATACTCGTTACGCCCTTTAAGCGAAACTTTAGGAAGCACAAGTGTATCCGAAGCTGACACTAACCGGGGAATAATATCAACCGCTCCTGCCGATTTCACTTTTACGTGATCCAGAATAATATCCATTTCCACGTAAAGCGTTTTGCCTGCTTGCAACACTCGTACCGGATTGATATTAATAGTCCCGGTATAAGAGGATTTTGGCTGGGCTTCCGAAGTTAATGTCTCTAACAAGAAAGCAACCAACAGGAAAGCCGTATATCGTATCATTATTCTCATATTTTACTTGATTAGATAGATTAGTGAAATACCCACTTTAGTAGGCCCAAAATAATTACGAGTATCAGATTTCAAACGAGAACCACACTCCGCACAAGGATATTTATCGTAGACGATACGAGCATACCCCAAACCAATAGTAGCTTCTATCCCCCAGCGCTTTTTCAAAATCCATGCATGACCGACAGAAATCCCAGCCCCGTATAGATACCCCTCATAACGATTTTGCTTCATATTCTCACTTATGAAAGACCAGTCAGGAAAATTACCAACGTTAAAATCAGCGTAATGAGCATGTAAACCTATAAACGTACGTCGGAATCGTTCACAAAACCAGTAACGGACTTCAGGCTGTACACCCCAATGCCGTAACCGCGTTCCATCATTGAATTTCCATGGGTTTAGATTCACAGGTACATCCAATGTCCATTTCCGGGCTAACCCGAATTCGACTCCCAGATTGAATGTTGCTGTTGCATCATATAGCAAGTTACTTTTCACGGCAACTTTCTGTGCATACGCCTCCGGCATAACACAACAAGCAAATAAAAAAATAAATATTAATCGTAGTTTCTTCATAGTTTTGTTTTATAGTTGACCTACAATCAAGAGGAAGGTATCCCTTGAGTGATATAAACTTTTATTCTTTGAGTTATCCCCTTTCCTACCGAAACGTACACGACCCCCTCTCTATTGCCGGACGTGTTCTTTTCGACATACAATTTAATCTTCCCGTTATCCACGTATATATAATCCGGGTCATTACGCACCTCTCCCTCTTCCGGTCCCAATTTTAACCAACTATGGTTCACATAATCTTCCACGTAAGCAGAAATATAATAACCATCATCTATAAATGAACTAATTATTGTACCACTACTGGTTACTTGCTCCCGTTTTTTTACCGTTACAGTCTTTCTCAAATTTCCCAAACGTAATTCGATTTCACCTGAAGTAAACCCGGCCAGCATCTCTATTTTTACCTGAGAAGGTAAAGTTGTTGAAACTGGTATCATTCCATCCACGGGAGAAACAATCCTCAAACCGCTTGTTGCCGTTATCGTTCGTTCTCCTATATTTTCTGATTTACAATCTGTTATTAAAGAAAATGCAACGTACGCCGTACCTGAAGCTGCCGAGGCATAAATTTCAAAATGAGAATTCGTTACTCCCAAATAATATTCGTTATTACTAACAATCTCGTAACTGGATTCCTCCTGTACTAAAATGGAATAATCCAAATTCGTGTTGGAAGCCAGAGAAGCTTTAGCATCTGCCATCGAAATAAATCCTCTCCCTCTAACCGAAGTTATTGTAAAGATATATTCCGTGTTACGCAAGATATCCAATACGTGTTGATCATTATTCACAAGAGCCATTTTATAAAAAAACATCTCCCCTTTATATTGTCCCCGAATCACGAGATAAGTATCATTCGATAAACTATGGGTTTCATAAACATAGAGCGGATTATTCTTTGTTGTCTGTCCTCCCGTTACGATTTCTTCCGCATCAACGATATTTAGCGCATACGAATCATCTTTTCTATATTCCACTAAATTTTCCGCTCCGATATTTTGTTCCAATGCATCTGTCAAGTTATGTAACTTCGAATTTTTAGCCACATTCGCCACAACTGCAATTCCCTCCAGCACAAAATCCGCATCCGTATTTTCCACTACAATCTTCCCGACTATACGTTTCAATTGTATATTCGGGATTGTTACACTAGCATCAATTTTAGACAAATTGACTAAATCACTCATCGGTAATTTTTGCCCGCTATAAGGTACCGTATATTGTGGATCTATTAATGCCTCCGTAAGCAAATTCCGACAAGCATAATCAAGATCACGTCCCCTTAAAGTATTTACCAAATTGTCGGCTGTATAAGCATATCCAACTCCATTCATATAAAATCGATTTGGAGAATTTGCCAATATCAATAATTGACAATTTCCCGCTTGTTCTTCCAGATAAACATATGTTTTACCATTATATAACTCAGCCTGAACTGCCTCCACAAAACTAGCCGTTCCACCTGTTCCTAGAAAAACAAGTACCCATGGTTGTTGATCCACAACACTTTCATTCTCTCCGGCACGAGAAACAGGAAGACCATAAGTCCCAGCTTTCGTGAAAAGTTCAAATCGAACCTTTGTTTCCCCTATCGTAACAGGTTCACCCGGCACTTCTTCTTTTATTGAACAAGCCGAAAAAAAAGTCAGTAACACCAACAAATAAATTATATGTATTTTAATATCCCCCATTTCAATATATATTAAATTCAATTATCCCGGAAACATCTAATTAAATGTCCCGCTGAGATTGAAGTTGATACATTTCCTACCAAATCCCGACGATTTTCCTGAGCCCACGCATAATACATCGAATTAGGAAATATCGGAGACACAGAAGAGGACCAATAATAGCCAGTCTCCCCCGCATACATCAATCTACCTTTCAATTCCTTACGCCCTCCAGCAGGAAAAAATACAGAAGCCCCAGTCGCTGAATTATAGAACACACATCCCCGGTAAGCAACCTGTGACGTATTAACACTAACCCCGTAACGATTAGTTCCATTAGCAATTTGTTGCTTCTGGATAGGACGACGATCGAAATAACCATCCGCATAAAAACCATCTACGGCTTTTATATTCTCATCCTCACCATCCTCACGAAAGCTTGGAGAAGTTGGGTAACGATAAATTTTCCATCCCACACGTTCTGCGGGATACTGCTCATCAAGTATCGCTTCATTTCCCAATACCAATTCTCCCGCAACAGGATTAAGCGCCAACGATTGCCTCCATTCTGATTTTTCAATTTGTTCCGAATACATTTGATCATTGCTATTACTTGCAGGGTCACCATCATGAGTGGAACGTTCTACCGGTAACGGCAAAGTACGTTCAAAATTCGGGTAAGGCCCGTTATACGCTATCTGATTTGTGTATCCATCATTCGGACGATGATATCCCGGAGGACAAACTTCAGAAATGTCCTTATGATTCCATGCATAATCAGTTCCGGTTCCATTATCCCACACCGGTCGAGCTCCCACGAAAATATCATCCCAATCATCCGTTGAAGAATACCCATTCACTGGTTTTGTTGGATGATATGCCCTGCGAGGATGAGCATTTGAAGTCCACTGAAAAAATACCCCGGCTTGACTCGGATATTTCACGAATACACCACTCTTTATCTGCGACAAATCTTCATAATTATTTTCTCCACCATTCTTATATTTAGTAGTTGTCAGATTAAAAACAGCTATTTTTCTTGCTTCTGTCCGAGTTTTATTGGCCAAAGGACCAAGCTGGATATTATCCCCATTTGTCATTAAATAATCAGCAGCTTCTCCTTGTCGTATATAAATACGTGAAAGAGGACTCCAACCCGTTGATCGCCTATAAGACAAACAAACTACTGCATATCTCGGTTGTTTGAGCCCGTTATCAATGACAGGATTAGGATTTTCCCTTTTCCATGCAACTCGAAAATAAACTCGACCTCTTCCCGTAACATAACTTCCAGATTCATGTTGTTTAAATTCGTTAGGACGTACCGGATAATCTTCGGCGTCACCGGGTGTAGCCGTACCAACAAACGGGTCAAAACTAGGAGTTGTACTCAAAACGATATCTCCATCTCCTTTCTCTATCCACACTTGCCACTCGGAAAGATCTGTCGTATTTTCAAGTCGTGGCTGCTGCCCCGTGATAATACGTTCTCCTTTTTCATCGTCCCTAAAAAAAGCCCCAACATACGGTCCATCCCAATAAATTCCATCAAAACGATAGCCTTCTTGACGAGTATGTACTTTAATTTCTCGTTGCAATTTTTTTTCTCCATCAACTTCTCCGGATAAAACTAAACGAAAGGTCTTATTATGTATTTCATTATACTCATCAAGTAAAATATCCATATATCCCGAACCTGTTTTAGATTCAGTATCATAGATGTAACTAAAACGGGATGTCTCATACTTCACAAACTTCCCATCATGCACCGGGTTGCCATATTGTGCAAACCAAGGGCTATTTACCACGGGAGTAAAAACCAAATCATTAAAGACTTTTCCTGTAGACATACTTACAACTTGCTCCTCCCCGACATACAGATCCGGCAAAACGTGAACTTTAGGCATATTAGACGAGAAAGTTATCCTCGCACCATTGAAATCGGTAATACTTACGTTAATATCAGAAACATTCAAGTAAAAATTCCCCACTTGCCAATTATGATTTTCTTCACCCCAAGGTGTTACCTGAATATTAAGATTCAAAGGAGATTTAATCGTGCCAGTAAGTAAAAGTGCAGAATTATAAGGTAAAGTGTAGTTATCCTTCGAAGCTCCGGCCACTCCCTTGGCCTGTATTTTCAAGTGACAAGAAGGGCTATGCCGATTCTCCATATCAACTTTTAATGTAATAGCCTTGCTATCGTCATCTTCAGGTGAAAAATTACTGAAAGGCAAGATGAAACGAGTGATTTTCTTTACCCAAACGATGCCACGAGATTGTTGCTCCAAGCTGGGAGAAACACTCGTGAAATAGCTGGCATCATCTGTCAATGTAAATTTCCGATTTTTACTTCTACCAAGCGAGGCATTACTTGCTGACATCAACGTGATCCCTTCCGGAAGATTGTAAAAAGTAATTCCTTTAAAATAATTCGTTAAATCCTCTTCTCCTTCCAACACAATATCCACGCGTGTACCAAGCCGTTCTAATTGCAACTCAACCAGACTTTGTATTTCCCCTCCATCAACTCTTGCACCACCTCGGTTAGGAAGAACTTCTACATTCTTTAATTCTTGAAACATCGGAATGGATACATCAGCTCTAAAAGCTTGTTCGGGATACGTGATATTTCCAAGATCAGCGTAATCATTAATCCCATTTAAACCATCCAAAACACTCACCAAGTTCGGCTCATTCGCCAAAAACACGAAATCATACACACCTTCATCAATAGGATGATTAATCACATCGTTTAATTCTGCACTATACAATTTGTTGCTTACACATTGTCCAGTGCTTTTCTTGAACGCAAGTATCCTAAGGCTCTTAATCTCATTATCAAGCGGGTCTGTTGAACTCAACAAACTGTTCCCTCGCACCTGTAAATAGGCCGATGCATTCTCTGTATCATCCGCACTTAAACGCTCTTCGATACAGGACACCAGTAGAACAGATGCCAGAATTATCCCCAATATATGTATTTTCTTAATC
>OHRS01000479.1_pt1 | contig 21509 bp, 16 predicted proteins | sample 1578441 | NCBI WGS metagenome assembly OHRS01 (sample SAMEA3879592, study PRJEB24766) | human gut metagenome | biome: human-associated habitat; feature: feces | place: USA | collected 1985/1987
ATGTGTAAAGATGAAAGAGTGCCGGATTTTCCAGATACTGTTCTGCTAAACGAGTCCCTTTCACGATCTGTAACTGGTGAAGTTTTAACACTTGAATCGGCAATTCACTCAAACGAATAGCTCCCTCCAACATGGATTCACGATTTTCTCCCGGTAACCCGAAAATCAAATGCGCCCCAATCGTTATTCCACGTCCCGCTGTTGCCCGGATAGCCTGTTGCAACGGAAAAATCATGCCCCCGGTTTACCTGCCGTAAAATAGTATCATTCGCAGACTCCACTCCGTATTCCACGCAAACATAATATCGTTGAGCCAACTTTTCCAGATAATCCAAAATTTCCTCGCTCACCACATCCGGCCGTGTCCCGATCACCAATCCCGAAATCATCGGATGAGCCAAAGCTTCCTCGTAACGCAACTTCAACACATCTAACGATGCATACGTGTTCGAATACGCTTGAAAATAAGCCAAATATCTTTGTTCCTTATACTTCCGAGCAAAGAAACGGATACCTTCCTCGATCTGTTCCGTGATCCCCCGCACGGCTCGACAATAATCCGGGTTAAAACTCTCGTTATTACAGAACGAACATCCTCCCACTCCCTTACTTCCATCCCGGTTAGGACAAGTAAATCCTCCATCTATCGACAATTTTTGCACCCTTTCCTGGAAAAGAGTCTTAAAAAAAGTCGGATAGTCATTATATCGTTTTTTACCAGGTTCAAATTTCATTGGAAACTAAATATTAACAGGTCGCAAAAATAAATATTTATCTGTTTAGAATTTAACAAAGCTCACTAATTTTTTATTAGCACCCTTAATTTTACCGGAAAGTTACCTATTTCATACGTTTGCGTAGATTTTAACTATTTTTTCCTATTTATATATTCAAGAAAAAAAATTATCTTTGCCCCCCCAAGATGAAAATTTTGAGAAAAGAATGATCTATAAACAATCTCTCCTGAATGTCAGGAGATAAACGCAAAAATCTAACAGAATATGAGTACGAAGTACGTTTACACCTTTGGCGACGGAAAAGCAGAAGGAAAAGCAGACATGAGAAATCTGCTGGGTGGCAAAGGCGCCAATCTTGCCGAAATGAATCTCATTGGAGTTCCTGTTCCTGCAGGTTTTACTATTACAACAGAAGTTTGTACCCTTTATAATCAAGAAGGAAAAGACGCTGTCGTAAAACTAATCGAGAATGACGTTAAAGCCGGTATTGCAGCTACAGAAAAATTAATGAACGCCAAATTCGGATCAAAAGGAGAGGCTTTCCCTCTTTTAGTTTCCGTACGTTCCGGTGCCAGAGTGTCCATGCCGGGTATGATGGATACGATATTGAACCTTGGCTTGAACGACGAGGTAGTGGAAGGATTGTCTCGTAAGACGGGCAACGCTCGTTTCGCTTGGGATTCCTATCGTCGTTTCGTTCAAATGTACGGAGATGTCGTATTAGGCATGAAACCGACAAGCAAAGAGGATATCGATCCGTTTGAGGCGATCATCGAGGAAGTAAAGAAAGCGAAAGGCGTTAAGTTAGATAACGAGCTTGACGTTGAAGATTTGAAAACATTGGTCTCTAAATTTAAGGCAGCCGTTAAGGCCCAGACCGGACAGGATTTCCCGACTTGCGCTTATGAGCAATTGTGGGGCGCTATCTGTGCCGTGTTCAATAGCTGGATGAATGAGCGTGCTATCCTGTATCGTAAGATGGAAGGTATTCCAGACGAGTGGGGAACGGCGGTTAGCGTACAAGCCATGGTATTCGGTAATATGGGCGATACTTCCGCTACAGGCGTTTGTTTCTCTCGTGACGCGGGTAATGGTGAGGACTTGTTCAATGGCGAGTACTTGATTAACGCTCAAGGTGAGGATGTTGTAGCAGGTATCCGTACCCCGCAACAGATTACGAAGATCGGTTCACAACGTTGGGCTGAACGTGCCGGAATCTCAGAAGAAGAACGTATCGCTAAATATCCGTCCATGGAAGAAGCCATGCCGGAAATCTATAAGCAATTAGACGCTATCCAAGAGAAATTGGAAGATCATTATCGGGATATGCAAGATATGGAATTTACCGTACAAGAGGGTAAACTTTGGTTCTTGCAAACCCGTAACGGTAAACGTACCGGTGCCGCTATGGTGAAAATCGCTATCGACTTATTGCATCAAGGTATGATTGATGAGAAAACAGCGTTGAACCGTATCGAGCCGAATAAATTAGATGAGTTGCTTCACCCTGTATTCGATAAAAAAGCCGAGAAACTGGCGAAAGTGTGGGTAAAAGGTTTGCCGGCTTCACCGGGTGCCGCTACCGGACAGATCGTATTCTTCGCTGATGATGCCGCTAAATGGCATGCCGATGGCAAAAAGGTTGTCATGGTCCGTATCGAGACTTCTCCGGAAGACTTGGCCGGTATGGCAGTTGCCGAAGGTATCCTGACAGCTCGTGGTGGTATGACTTCTCATGCTGCTGTGGTAGCTCGTGGTATGGGTAAATGTTGTGTATCCGGTGCAGGAGCATTGAATATCGACTATAAGACTCGTACAGTAGAAATTGACGGCATTGTTTTGAAAGAAGGCGATTATATTTCTTTGAACGGTAGTACAGGCGAAGTATATAATGGTAAGGTAGAAACTCAGGCTGCCGAACTTTCCGGAGACTTTGCCGATTTGATGAAACTCTCGGATAAATATACCCGTCTGCAAGTACGTACCAATGCGGATACTCCTCACGATGCAGAAGTAGCACGCAACTTTGGTGCAGTAGGTATCGGTCTTTGCCGTACGGAACATATGTTCTTCGAAGGTGAAAAGATCAAGGCGATGCGTGAAATGATTCTGGCAGAAAATGCAGAAGGACGTCGTAAAGCACTCGCTAAGATTCTTCCGTATCAGCAAGCCGACTTTAAGGGTATCTTTAAAGCAATGGCCGGTTGTCCGGTGACTGTTCGTCTGCTCGATCCTCCTTTGCATGAGTTTGTTCCTCATGATACGAAGGGACAGCAGGAAATGGCTGATACGATGGGTGTAAGCCTGCAATATATCCAGCAACGTGTAGAATCGCTGTGTGAACACAATCCGATGTTGGGTCACCGCGGTTGCCGTTTGGGAAATACATATCCTGAAATAACTCAGATGCAGACACGTGCTATCTTGGGTGCTGCTCTTGAACTGAAGAAAGAAGGAGTAGAGACACATCCTGAAATCATGGTTCCGTTGACCGGTATTTTATATGAATTCAAGGAACAAGAGAAGGTGATTCGTGAAGAGGCTGCCAAGTTGTTTGAAGAAGTGGGCGACAGCATTGATTTCAAAGTAGGTACTATGATTGAAATTCCTCGTGCAGCTCTGACTGCTGACCGTATTGCTTCATCTGCTGAATTCTTCTCATTCGGAACGAATGACTTGACTCAGATGACCTTCGGATATTCTCGTGACGATATCGCTTCCTTCCTTCCGGTTTATCTGGAAAAGAAGATTCTGAAAGTAGACCCGTTCCAGGTGCTCGATCAGAATGGTGTAGGTCAGTTGGTACGTATGGCTACAGAAAAGGGCCGTGCTATCCGTCCGGATTTGAAATGCGGTATCTGTGGCGAACATGGTGGTGAACCGTCTTCAGTGAAGTTCTGCCATAGAGTAGGTTTGAATTACGTTAGTTGCTCTCCGTTCCGGGTACCTATCGCAAGATTAGCAGCGGCGCAGGCAGCAATTGAAGGATAGAAAGATAAACTGGTTAGAAAGTTAACTTTCTGATAATTGGGCTGTAATCGTCTCGTGAGAGAATGATTACAGCCTTTTTTGTTGGATGATGTTATTTTAATTGTATTTGTTCAGCCCTGATAATCAGCCATTAATAATGATTTGTTTGGTGATTATTATAAAAAACTAACTAAATATTTGTTTAAGATGAAGAAGTAGCTTAATTTTGCCCCCGAAAACAAAACATGTTTTTATTTTATAACTTAAAAAGAAAGAAGATGAAAAAGGGTTTATTATTGGTAGTTGTAATGTTAGCAACTATCGCTGTAAAAGCACAGGACATTTACGTAGGCGGATCATTGAACGTATGGCGTAACAGCACAGGCAACACTACTTCTTTTAAAGTTGCTCCGGAAATCGGCTACAATTTTAATGAAACATGGGCATTGGGTGCTGAACTGAACTATTCACACGAATATGTGAAACAAGTGACTGCAAATTCAGTTACTGTTGCTCCGTACATCCGTTGGTCTTACTATCAGAATGATGCTGTACGTCTGTTCCTGGACGGAACTGCTGCTATTGGTTTCGTGAAAATCAAAGATGGTGATACCACTAAAGCAGGTCAGATCGGTTTGAGACCGGGTATCGCTGTTAAACTGAACGATCATTTCTCTTTTATCGCCAAGTATGGTTTCTTGGGATATCGTAAGAATGTGAACACTTCCGGAGATTCTTTCGGTCTGATGTTGACTAGCGAAGATTTGTCTATTGGTTTCCACTACAATTTCTAATCGGGTAGTAGATAATAAAAAATAGGAAAGGGGATTCTCTGAAATAGGGAATTCCCTTTCTTTGTGTGTAATCTCTATATTTTACACGTTTGTTAACGAAAAAGTTGTTTGATATATATATCAATCATATATTTGCATTGTTAATTAAACAGATGATTTAACTATAGTATTAATTAAAACTTTAGAATTATGAAAAAGAGTGCTTTATTTATTTTATTTGCGCTGATTTCAGTTGCTGGCTTTTCACAGATTACAGGTTGGAATGCTAAGGTAGGAATGAACATTAGTAATTATACAGGTGATGCTGATTTGAATGCAAAGATTGGCTTTAAACTTGGAGGTGGTTTTGAATATGCTTTTGATAATACTTGGTCATTACAGCCATCATTGTTTTTGTCGACTAAAGGAGCAAAAAAGGATGGTAATAGCATAAATGCAATGTATTTGGAATTACCAGTTATGGCTGCTGCTCGTTTTAATGTTGCGGATAATACAAATATTGTGGTTAATGCTGGTCCTTATTTGGCATGTGGTATTGCTGGTAAAACCAAAATTGATTTGGGGAATGATACGGAACGTAAGTATGATACATTTGGTGATGATGCTTTAAAACGTTTTGATGCCGGTCTTGGTGTTGGAGTAGCTTTGGAATTAGGTAAGGTTATTGTAGGATTGGATGGTCAATTTGGTTTAGTAGATGTAGAAAAAATAGGTAATCCTAAAAATACAAACTTTTCTATTGTATTAGGATATAAATTCTGATAAGAAAATTACTAAAAAGTAAACCGCTGTAAAAGATTACTTACAGCGGTTTCTTTATTTATGATTGTATATAATATTCGAATCGATATTTCTTAGTCCGCCAATTTCTTTAACTTTTTGAAATGCTCGATCACAGCCAGATAATTCTGATCCAGACAGGCATCAAATTTATTCCAGAGATCCCCCAGTACAACAGCCCCTCCAAATCCGAAATCTTTTATTTCTAGTAGATTATCTTCATTAATACCTCCAAGTGCCATTACTTTTGAGTCAATGATCTTAGCTTTCTGTGCCTCACGAAGTTCTTCTGCCGTATAAGTAGAATAGTAATTAACCTTCGAAATACTATCGTAAATGGGACTCATGAAAATGTAATCATAGAAATGCTTTCTGTTCTTCACCTCTTCTACGGAATGGCAGGAACAACTGACGTGTCCGGCATAGTCATGCGGTTCGCTCGGATTGCGTGCATTCAGGTGGATACCCATCAGATTGAACTCTTCTTTCAGATAAAAATGTTCGTGTGTCACAATGCGGCGATGATATTTTTCCGGAATCAGCGTCAGTAATCGTTCGGAATACATGGCCGGTGTCTCAGGTTTTCTGAGATGTAGAATATCCAGTCCCTCCTCGAAAAGAGCGGTAATGATCTTATCTTCTTCAACGAAGAACGTGGGCGTGGTAACTACAATTAGTTTCATTTCCTGTGTAAAGTTGTAAAGTTTAGCAAAGTTACTAATTAACTATTTCAGAAACCAACGTTTATAGTGAAAATTTGTTAGATTGCAATGTGCGCAAGTCAATAGTCCATAGTTTACCTGATAATACTTCGCCAAATCCACAGATAATCTTCAGCACTTCCGTTGCTTCGATGCTTCCTGTTACCGCAGGAGTAATGCCCATTACACCTTTGGGGGGAGGAGGCATTCGTCTCATTTCTTCTTCGTCCGGATATAAGTCCCGATAACTTTTTTTCTCTTCTCCGTAATGGAAAACGGATACCTGACCTTCAAAGCCGCAGATGGCTCCATAGACATACACTTTCCCCATTTCCGCGCAGATGTCGTTGATAAGATAGCGGGTAGAGAAGTTGTCGCAGCCATCTACTACTATATCATACTGACTGATAATTTCCTGTGCGTTTTCCTCCGTCAAACGGGTTGGATAAGTCCGGATAGTTATCTCGCTGTTTAGTGCGGAAAGTCGTTCGGCGGCACATATTGCCTTGGGTTTACCTAATTCTTTCTCCGAATAGAGCACTTGCCGTTGCAGATTACTGATACTGACTACATCGTCGTCTACCAATCCAATGCAGCCTACTCCTGCTCCGGTCAGATAGAGGGCTATGGGAGAGCCTAGCCCTCCCACGCCTACAATTAGAACCTTTGCTTGTTTCAGTTTCTGCTGACCGTCTTCTCCGATTTCGGGAAGGATCATTTGCCTGTCATATCGCATTGTTTTATCTTTTAAAGTCAAAAGACTGGTCCCAATCCTTCCAAACCGGTTCACGTCCTAATTTCTTTAGGTCACGTTCCACTTCTACCGCTTTCCGTTCGTCACTCACGTGGAACTGCTCCAGCGTTTGCGGGTAGCTGTAATATCCGCCCGGTTCTGTCTTGCTTTCGGCACTCATGGTTGTCACGCCCAGTGTTGCCATGTGATTTCGTATCTCGGCGCTTTCACGGGTAGAATAGGAGATGTCTACATCATGATCGAAGATTCGCATGGCGAAAGTAAGCTGTGCAAGTTCCCGGTCGTTCATGATAACGTTAGGTTGGAAGCCATCGTTTTCGGATGGACGCATACGGGGGAAATTGACGCTGTATTTGGTCTTCCAGTAGTGCTTCTGCAGGTAGCGGAGGTGGTAAGCCATCATTGTCACATCCGTCCGCCATTCCTCCAGACCGATCAGGACACCCATGCCGATCTTATGGACACCGGCCTGTCCCATACGGTCGAAACCATCGACACGCCATTCGAATTTGGACTTCATGCCTCGCGGGTGATACTTTTTATAGTTCGCCTTATTATAAGTTTCCTGAAAGCAGATGACTCCGTTCAGCCCGTGATGGGTAAGTTCTTTGTATTCTTCCGCTTTGAGGGGCATCACTTCAATCTGAAGGTTGCTGAAATAAGGTTTTGCCAGATCGAGAGCACGGGCGATGTAAGGTACACCTGCTGCTGCCGGATTTTCACCCGTCACGAGTAAAAGATTCTCAAAAGGAGCCAGCCGTTTGATTGCTTTGTATTCGTTGATGATTTCCTCCTCCGTCAGAATCGTTCTTTTCATCGGATTACTGATATGGAAACCGCAATAGACGCAGGAGTTGGTGCATGAATTGGTGATATAGAGCGGCACAAACATAGAGATTGTTTTGCCGAACCGCTCCATCGTATATTTCTGGCTGAGGCGGGCCATCACTTCCAGATAGGGAGTGGCGGCAGGTGAGATCAATGCCATAAAATCGTTGACATCCAGATGCTCTTTTTTGCCTAATGCACGGCGCACATCGGCATCTGATTTGGAATAGATGGCTTTTGTCGTCTCTTCCCAGGATATTTTTTCTAATTCGTCTGAGAACATTTTAATTAATTGAAAGTTGAAAATTAAAAAGAAATGAGGTTGTGACTTGGTTTGGGGATATTCACAACTCATTATTTATCACTCTTGGCATTTTTCTTCAGATCACGGGATAATCTCATGGCGCAGAAATTTGGTCCGCACATCGTGCAGTATTCTCCGTCAATGTGATGTCCCGCGCGGAAATATCCTTGTGCCCGTTCCGGATCGAGAGACAAGTCGAACTGATCTTTCCAGCGGAACTCGTAACGGGCTTTGCTCAAGGCATTGTCGCGTACCTGTGCTCCCGGATGCCCTTTGGCAAGGTCGGCAGCATGAGCGGCAATCTTATAAGTGATAACCCCTACACGTACGTCTTCTTTATCCGGCAGGGCAAGATGCTCTTTCGGAGTGACATAACAAAGCATAGCTGTACCTAACCAGCCGATTTGAGCAGCTCCGATGGCAGAGGTAATGTGATCGTAGCCAGGAGCGATATCCGTCACTAAAGGGCCGAGTGTATAAAATGGCGCATCATGGCATTTCTCGATCTGACGTTCCATGTTCTCCTTGATTTTATGCATCGGTACGTGTCCCGGACCTTCGATAAATGCCTGCACGTTCTTTTCCCATGCACGAAGTACCAGTTCTCCCATCGTGTCCAGTTCTGCAAACTGTGCTTCGTCGTTGGCATCATGGATAGAGCCCGGACGCAGTCCGTCTCCCAATGATACGGCAACGTCGTATTGAGCCAGAATATCACAGATATCGTCAAAGTGTTCATACAGGAAACTTTCCTGATCGTGCACCAGACACCATTTGCTCATGATGCTTCCTCCACGGCTGACAATGCCGCACAGACGTTTATCGGCAAGATGAACATTATGACGGCGGATACCTGCATGAATCGTAAAATAATCTACTCCCTGTTCGCATTGTTCGATCAGTGTGTCCCGATAGATTTCCCAGTTAAGGTCTTCCACTACGCCATTCACTTTCTCAAGTGCCTGATAGATAGGTACAGTGCCTACCGGTACAGGGCAGTTGCGGATGATCCATTCACGTGTCTCATGAATATTTTCTCCTGTTGAAAGGTCCATCAGTGTATCACCTCCCCATTTGCAGCTCCATAAAGCCTTTTCCACTTCCTCGTCAATGCTGGAAGTGGTGGCAGAGTTTCCGATATTCGTATTGATTTTCACAAGGAAGTTACGGCCGATAATCATCGGTTCGGCTTCCGGATGATTGATGTTGGCAGGCAGCACCGCACGTCCTTCTGCTATTTCTTTACGGACAAATTCGGGGGTAATGTGAGTCTCGATTCCCAGTTCCTCACAGTTCATATTTTCGCGGATCGCCACATATTCCATTTCCGGAGTGATGATTCCTCGTTTGGCGTATGCCATCTGAGTGATGGCTTCTCCTTTTTTGGCACGATAGGGAAGGGCGATGTGTTCAAAGCGGAGATGATCCAGACTTTTGTCATTACGTCTCATTTGTCCGTATTCCGAAGTGATTTCGGGGAGTTGCTCTACGTCACCGCGTCCCACAATCCATTCTTCCCGTAAGCGGGGAAGTCCTTTCTTAAGATCAATGCTCATTGACGGGTCACTGAACGGACCGCTGGTGTCATATACGTATACTTCCGGATTCGGAGTAGCTATCTTTTCTTCGCCTTCGAAGCTGACGCTGGGCACTTGTTCAACTTTCCGCATGGCTACACGGATGTTCGGATAGAGTTTACCCGGCAGATATACTTTCTGAGAACGGGAAAATTTTATTTTTTGTTCCATAGAATTTTATTATCGTATTATTAAGAATAGTGAAACAAACACTACTCCCTACTTATTACCTATTACTTATCACCTATTACTTATTCCAAAAATGCAGTTAAAGGTGAACTTGCTTCTGCTATAAAGTTATCAGCCTGCAGACCCAGTCCTGCTTCGTATGCCCGTCTTCCGGCTTCGGTGGCGGCTTTGGAGGCCAACGCCATTTCTACCGGATTGCCTGCTACGGCGATAGCGGTATTTACCAGTACGGCAGAAGCACCCAGTTCCATTGCTTCGGCAGCGTGGCTCGGTGCACCGATTCCGGCATCTACGACAACGGGGATACCGGCCTGTTCGATAATAATCTGCAGGAATTCTTTGGTTTGCAGTCCTTTGTTAGTTCCGATGGGAGCACCCAGCGGCATTACGGTAGCGGCACCGGCTTCTTCCAGTCGTTTGCAGAGCACAGGGTCGGCCTGGCAATAAGGTAATACGATAAAGCCCAGTTTGACAAGCTGTTCTGTAGCCTTCAGGGTTTCGATAGAGTCGGGGAGCAGATAGCGCGGATCCGGATGGATTTCCAGTTTCAGCCAGTTGGTACCAAAAGCTTCACGTGCCATCTGTGCGGCGAAAACAGCTTCTTCCGCATCGCGTACTCCCGATGTGTTGGGTAGCAACTGGATATTCGGATGAATAATATGTTTCAGCATGTCGTCTTCTTTGTCATCCATGTCGATGCGCTTCATGGCTACGGTTACCATTTCAGTGCCCGATGCCAGAATGGCTTGTTCCATTACTTCATTGGAATTGAATTTTCCTGTACCCAGAAAAAGGCGGGAGTCGAACTCACGGCCTGCAATTACTAACTTTTCCACTTTTCAATAAGTTTATTTGATTATACGTTTCATGTTCAAAATCTTTCGTGTTTCCGCTGCCGGATCCTCCGCCCGAAGAATCGTTCCTGAAAGCGCGATTCCGTTCACTCCGGTTTCGAGTATGGCGGGTATATCCTCACGGGTGATTCCTCCGATGGCTACTACCGGAAGTTCGATATTCGCTTCCTTCATCTGAGATAAAATAGCGGTATAACCTTCCAGTCCCAGAACAGGACTCAGGTTTTTCTTTGTAGTGGTAAACCGGAAAGGACCGATGCCGAGGTAATCTGCTCCGGCACGGTAGTGCTGTACGACATCTTCGAATGTATTTGCCGTACCTCCGATAATAAATGCTTCTCCAAGTAATTGTCGTGCCTGATCTATCGGCATGTCTTTTTTGCCCAGATGCACTCCGTCCACTTCCAGCTTTTTGGCAAGTTCGACGTGGTCATCCAGAAGTAAGATCGCTTCTTTTTCTTTGCAGAGCGGCTTTAGTTGGAGGGCAACAGCTTCCACCTCTTCACACGGAGCTTCCTTCATGCGTAGCTGAATCCACTTACATCCTCCTTCAAGTGCCATGAGTGCCGATTCGAAATAAGTATACCGATCGGTCTGGTGGGTGATAAATTGTAGACTGACCATACTTTTACCCTCCACAAGCCGCTTTGATGACCACGAGGTTATCATTCTCCTGTAACGCGAATTTCTCCCATTCGGAACGTGGAATCATTTTGTTGTTTACGGCAATAGCGATGCCTTGTACCGGAAGTTCCAGTTGGGCAGCCAGTTGTGTAAGGGTAGAAGCAGGAGTCATTTCCACCTCTTTGTTGTTAACTTGTACTTTCATTGTCCTATCAGTATTAATAAGTTGAAAGTAAATACAAAGAGCGTGCTTATATAGAAAGGCGATAAGAAAGAAACACAATCCCTACGTCAGTGCTAACTGCCTCAGGTTCCTAGGGTATAATCTCAGCCCCTCTTTGGGGGCACCCCTTTGTCTTTACGGGAGCAAAGTAAGCGAAAAAGAAACAAAGATTCATCAAATTATCCGTTTTTTTTTCATTTTTTTTCCGATTCCCGCTTTTTGATAGGATGAGAAAAGACAAACCGTGCTCCGTTCTTATAATTCTTGTCAATCCAGATATCGCCTCCCATGCGTTGTATGGTCAGTTTGCAGATCGCCAGTCCCAAGCCTGTTCCCTGCACAAATTCGTTGAGCTTCTCAAAACGCTGGAATACCAGTTCCTGCTTGTCTTCGGGGATGCCCGAGCCTGTATCGGTCACAGAGAACAGCATACACTGGTCTTCTTCGTCTATTTCATAATCCAGCGTGATACTTCCGCCGTCGGGAGTAAACTTCAGCGCATTGTTCAGTAAGTTGATGATCACCTGCTGCAAACGTAGCGGATCGGTATAGAGCATATAAGGCTCTTTCGGCATCTGAAGCCTGACATCTATATCTCTTGTCCGGTTTTTCCTGGTCAGTGTGATCATGTTCTGGCAATGATTTACCAGTTCGCACCATTCATACTTGAACAGCAGTTTGCCTGATTCCAAGCGTGATACATCCAGTACATCACTGATCAGTTGCAATAACAATTCGGAATTAGTCTGGATGATATCCGCATATTCCTTCTGCTCATCCGTTGCTTCCACGGTATCGATCAGCAGGCTGGAAAAGCCGACAATAGCGTTCAGCGGTGTCCGTATTTCGTGGCTCATATTTGATACGAAGGCACTTTTCAGTTGATTGGCTTCTTCGGCACGCTCTTTGGCGTGACGTAGCGCAATTTCCGATAATTCCAGTTTCTTTTTATCTTCCCTTAATTGGGCTGTAGTCTTCTCAAGGTGATTCTTTAAGATTTTTGTCCGGTAATAATAATACAGTGAGATAAACAGTCCGCCTATCAGTACAAGGAAGGTAAACAGGATGAATTGCACTTCCGTCCGATATGCCTGAAAGAAAGGCACCTGTTGGTTGATGATAAGTGAATTGAAAGGTAGTTTCTTGTCTTGAAATCCCCATTCATACAGTTTGTTGGCATCAAATTTGTATCTGTTGGGCAACAAATGAATGTGGCCGACATTGTTTTTCCCCTTGTCCAGAAATTGATAAGCCTGTTCTCCCATGCTTCTCCCTATTCCGTCGTACTGGGGGATATACCCTCCGATTGCCCAATAACCGATGGCAGTAGCAGTCAGGCTGAAAACAGGCAACTCTGGATTCGCTTTGGAGAAAGCATATACAGAGTTGTTCATATACGTTATGCCCCGATTGTCAATTCTCCAGATACCCAGTAGTGCAACCGAATTTTTGGGGATATCGCGTAGTTGTTTGACGGCAGCATCAAGGGTGTGGATACGGCCGTCAATATAGGTCGTCGATATTTCCGGATAGCGTTTCATATTCTTTTTCACCCACGCTTGTTCGGCAAGTCCGTTGTAGGTGTTGTCCGAGATGAACACTAAATGTTCCATATCCGGATAAAAGCTTCGCATCATTTCGATATCTTTATCGACATCATATTCGTATGTGTTACAATATATTATATTGTATTCGCTCATTCTTTCCGTTAAGTCGATGCTCTGAGGTTCGTAGGTCTGTATATCAATAGAGTCTTCCGGAATACGGATGCCGTTGCGCGATGCCATAGCGCAAAATACGGGCAGTTGTCTGTACTTCTCGTCTTCGAGGTGCAGGAAACTGCTCCACGCTTCGCCACCCAGCAGGATGACCAGCTTGGCGTTCGGATGTTTGTCCAGAATGTTGGTAAGCGTTCTCTTCCATTTTCTGGATTGATTGAGGTCGGTAACATTCATGTTTTCTACGATGGTGGAATACTTGCCACCCAGTTGGCGGTACGTTTCTACGAACGTGTTGATATTATCGTAGGTATATTTAGTATCGGAATTGTAGGACGTCACGAAAAGTATCTCCTCTTCCAATTCTTCCGGGGTAGCCGCGTTACTGATGAAAGAGAGCAAAAGGAAGAAGGCAACAAAGAAAATGCGCCATTCTTTATTTTTTTGTTGAAGTGTCATAATTGTCTGTTTTGATTTTCGGCTATTGCAAAAATACAATTTATGCCTTTGAAATACAATAGAAAGCTTAGGTTTTTTGTTGTAGAAAAAAGGCCGCTGTGAAATTCACAACGACCTTTTCAATAGTATAGTTTAGCTTAATTTTAATGAGTCCGGTTACATTCGTTTTTCTACCACATCCCAGTCGATGATGTTCCACAGGGCGTTTACGTGGTCGGCGCGGCGATTCTGGTAGTCCAGATAGTAGGAGTGTTCCCACACGTCAAAACCCAGAAGTGGTTTCAGTCCGGCGCGTACGGGGTTACTGCCGTTTCCTTCTTTGGTGATATGCAGTTTACCGTTCTTGTCTACTGACAGCCAAGCCCATCCTGAACCAAACAATCCGACTGCTGCTGCATTGAACTCCTTCTTGAAGTTTTCAAAGCTGCCGAAATCACGTTTGATGGCTTCTCCCAGTTTGCCTGCCGGTTCCTTTTTCGAAGGTTTCGGAGCGAATTGGAGGAAATATAAATTGTGATTCAACACTTGGCCGGCGTTGTTGAAGATAGCTCCATCTGGAGCGGCGGCAACGATTTCTTCTACCGTTTTGCCTTCATATTCTGTTCCGGGCACAAGGCTATTCAGATTATTTACATATGTTTGCAGATGTTTTCCGTAATGGAAATCTATCGTTTGCTGACTGATTACAGGTTCCAGCGCATTGTTTGCGTAAGGAAGTTTAGGCATTTCGTAAGTCATGGTCATAATTATTAAAGACATTAATATAGTATTCATATTGTCAAAACTTTAAATGGTTTTGTTATACTATAATAACAGCCATAGTTCGTAAAAGGTTCACGGTATTTTATTTTTATTTATAAATGTACTGTATACGTTCCACTTGCTGTGGGTTGTCATAGCTGGTGCGGCATATCCATTGCCCCGTATTGTCATACTCGTAATAGGAGTCACCGTCGATCCGGTTTCCGTACTCGTCGTACAGGCAGGTCAGGCAGCCGGACGTCTTTTGGCTGTTGCCGAAGATACGTTGGTAGACGATGCGGGTGAGGTATCCGTATTTATCATATTCATACAGTTCTTTTTGTGAGAGAATCTGGTTGGGCGAATTGACAAAGAGCATATTCTGATGCTGAGATTCGGTCATTCTGCCTTTGTCGTCATATTTGTTGACTGTATATCCCTCCATTTCCCCGTTCTTGTTGTACTCTTTGGTTTCCGTCAGTAATCCTTGCTTGTTGTAGCTGCTGACGGTATATCTGCCGTCCATGTATTTTAGGGAATCACTTTCGATGCTTCCGTCGATACCGATGCGGCGTGCACGGCGGTAGAAGTCCGTTTTGGTTTTCGGATTAGTCTTCACTTCGAAGATGCAGTGGCCTTGCGGGTCGTACAGCCTGCTGGTTTGCACCTCGTTGATGGGTTGCCCGTTCTTTTCAGTCACGGATAATGTGGTGGTAAGCTGCCCCTTGTCATTGTAGGTGTAGCTGGTCGTAATATTACCGGTGCTGTCGGTCTCGCAGCACTTTATCAATCGTCCTTGAGTGTAATATTTTACAGTAGTCGGGGTGGAAACGATGGCTTGCAGGATAAATGGAGCACGCAAATTCTTTGCCTGGTCACGAAATTCCTTATACTTGTGTGTTTTGAGGAATTCCTGCAATAAACCGAGCGATTCGGAGTTGACTATTGCCGGTTTCAGAAGCTCGAAGTCTGCCTTTTCACTGAGATATTCAAGATCGTTCAGGTGAGTCCGTGCACCGGTGGACAGATAAGGTGTGTTCTTATAATCATCGATAATCTGCCGGATGGCGGTGGCATTTCCTTCTTTTTTCAGGCTGTCGATACGTTGGAACAGGAAATCATCGTATAAGGTACGGACCTCGGCAAGATAGGGGCGCGGACCTCTGTCTTGATAATACTTTTGCATTTCGGGGTCTTCAAAGAAGGCTTTGAAGTTTGCAGGAGTCGGGGCCGTCTTCACCAGTTGGTAGAGCCGTACGTTTTCGGAGGCGTTGACTTGTGCAATAAATTTGCCGTTGGGATACTCCTTGACGTAAGTCTGATAGATGATGGGAGTGGGGGTTTTGAGCATTCCTTCCAGCAGTGCCACCTCGCGGATGTTCTGCAGCCGTTGCAGCATGGCGGAGTCAACCGGATATTCGGTGGCGTGAATGCTGTCCAGCAGTGCCCGGCTGAAAGGTATTTTATCTTTCGAGGCCTCCAGCAGGTTGATAATGGACTGGTCCGCCTTGTCCCGTATCTGAGAAAGCGGAATCTTTTCCCCTTCGCAGATGCCGGGGAAGTTACTTTGGGCGGCTTTCTCGTAGCAGCCGAAGTAGAGGGTGGCTGCCTGTTCGCTCTGTCCGTTCCACAGGTCGTTGAGGACGTCCATCAATGATAAATCTTCGGCATAGTACGCCTTTGTTTCGTCATCCAGTTTTTCCCTGTTCTTCTGCCATTTGTCGGCGTCATTGTCGTTCAGATACCTTAGCAGCTTTTCCATGCGGCTTTGCTTTTGCGCCATTACTTGCTGTGGTATGCAGGCGATGAGGCACAAACATAAAATAAATGATAAAAATATACTCTTTTTCATTGCTTTGAGTGGTTAGGTTAAATAGTTAGTGATGAAAATTCATAAAAATATCTTCATTGTCAAATGAATGTTATACTTTTGTCGTATTGAAACAAATTTGAACGCCAAGGGTTTGTTAAAAATCCTCATTGTTTTTATAATGCTGTTATGAATACCAACTATATAGAGGAATTAAATGAGAGTCAGTGTGCAGCAGTGACTTATAACGACGGGCCTTCGCTGGTGATAGCCGGTGCAGGTTCGGGAAAGACACGTGTGTTGACTTATAAAATTGCCTATCTGCTGGAAAACGGCTATCAACCGTGGAACATCCTCGCACTGACCTTTACCAATAAGGCGGCGCGTGAGATGAAAGAACGTATAGCCCGTCAGGTGGGCATGGAGCGGGCACGTTATTTGTGGATGGGTACCTTCCATTCCGTCTTTTCCCGCATTCTCCGTGCCGAAGCAAAGTATATCGGATTCACTTCCCAATTTACCATTTATGATTCGGCGGATAGTAAAAGTCTGATCCGTTCCATCATCAAGGAGATGGGACTGGACGAAAAGACATATAAGCCGGGGATGGTGCAGGCCCGCATTTCAAGTGCCAAAAACCATTTGGTTTCTCCTACGGGATATGCTGCCAACAAAGAAGCGTATGAAGGAGATATGGCAGCCAAAGTGCCCGCTGTCCGTGAAATATATACCCGTTACTGGGAAAGATGCCGTCAGGCGGGAGCTATGGATTTCGATGATCTGCTGGTGTATACGTATATTCTGTTCCGCGACTTTCCGGAAGTGCTGGCCCGTTATAGGGAGCAGTTCCGTTATGTGCTGGTGGACGAGTATCAGGATACGAATTATGCCCAGCATAGTATCGTACTCCAGCTGACGAAAGAAAATCAGCGTGTTTGTGTGGTAGGCGATGATGCGCAGAGCATCTACTCTTTCCGTGGAGCGGATATTGATAATATCCTTTATTTCACGAAGGTTTATCCTAATACGAAAGTCTTTAAACTGGAGCAGAATTATCGTTCTACGCAAACCATTGTCTGTGCTGCCAACAGTCTGATCGAAAAGAATGAACGTCAGATTCGGAAAGAAGTATTCTCTGAAAAAGAACGTGGCGAACCGATTGGCGTGTTTCAGGCTTACAGTGATGTGGAAGAAGGGGATATCGTAGCCAATAAGATAGCTGAACTGCGTCGGGAACATAGTTACGGCTATGCCGATTTTGCCATATTATACCGTACGAATGCGCAGAGCCGTGTTTTCGAGGAGGCTCTTCGGAAACGAAGTATGCCCTATAAAATCTATGGCGGACTTTCATTCTACCAGCGTAAGGAGATTAAGGACGTCATTGCTTACTTCCGCTTGGTAGTGAACCCGAATGATGAAGAAGCATTCAAGCGAATCATTAATTATCCTGCCCGTGGCATCGGTGATACGACGGTTGGAAAAATCATCTCCGCTGCCACTGAAAATGGTGTCAGCCTTTGGGCGGCGCTTTGCGAACCATTGAGCTACGGGCTGAACATTAATAAAGGTACGCACACCAAACTGCAAGGTTTCCGTGAACTGATAGAAGGCTTTATGACCGATCAGGTGGACAAGAGTGCGTATGAGATAGGAACGGATATTATCCGCCGGTCCGGCATCATCAATGATGTCTGTCAGGATACTTCGCCGGAGAATCTGAGTCGTAAGGAAAACATTGAGGAATTGGTGAATGGTATGAATGATTTCTGCGCGTTGCGGCAGGAAGAAGGCAACCCGAATATTTCTCTGACAGATTTCCTTTCGGAGATTGCCTTGCTTACTGATCAGGACTCGGACAAAGCGGATGATGGAGAAAAGATAACGTTGATGACCGTTCATTCGGCCAAGGGGCTGGAGTTTAAAAACGTATTCGTAGTGGGACTGGAAGAAAATCTTTTCCCCAGTGGTATGGTGGGCGATTCTCCGCGTGCTCTGGAAGAAGAGCGCCGTTTGTTCTACGTGGCCATTACCCGTGCCGAAGAACATTGTTATATTTCTTTTGCCAAGACCCGTTTCCGTTATGGAAAGATGGAATTTGGAAGTCCCAGCCGTTTCTTGCGCGATATCGATGTGAATTATTTGCGGTTGCCGCATGAGGCGGGAGTCAGCCGGTCGGTGGATGAAGGTGCAGGGCGTTTCCGCAGGGAGATCGAAGGTGGATTTACACGTGCGGCATCTCCTACACGAACGCCTTATGGTACTAAATTTTCTGATCGTGAACGTTCGAAGGCTCAGGTGATTGCACCCAGTGTGCCGAAGAATTTGAAGAAGGTCAGTGCAGTGAGTGGAAGCAGTACACGGTCGGCTTCAGCCGGTTCGGCATCTGTAACAGGAGTACAGGCGGGGCAGATGATAGAACATGAACGTTTCGGCTTGGGCGAAGTGATCAGGGTAGAAGGAACGGGTGATAATGCAAAAGCAACGATTCATTTTAAAAATGCAGGGGACAAGCAACTATTGTTGCGTTTTGCACGTTTTAAGGTGATAGAGTAATCATAGTAAAATTAGAGATGATCATGAGGAAACAACTAACTGTAATTCTGCTTTCTGCTCTGATGTTGAGCGGATGTGCATCGGGACGTATGGGAAATCCCGGAGCAATTGTAGGTGGTGCTGCAATTGGGGGAAGTCTGGGAAGTTCGATAGGCGGACTTATCGGAGATAATAATCGTGGCTGGAGGGGCGGATATCGCGGCTCTGCCATTGGAAATATTGTTGGCACCATTGCCGGTGCAGCGATAGGGAATGCGCTGACTGCTCCGAAACCGGACCCGATAGAGGAATATGCTTACGTTCCGGAAGTCAGACAGGGGCAGTCTCACTCTAAGTTTAAACCTCGGACACAGACTCAGCAGCAACTGACTCAGTTGAAACTGCGCAAGATTCGCTTTATTGACGATAACCGCAATCATGCGATAGACGGGGGAGAAAGCAGCAAGATCATCTTTGAAATCATGAATGAAGGACGGAATCCGGTTTATGACGTGGTTCCTATTGTAGAGACGGTCGGGAAAGTGAAACATATCGGCATTTCTCCTACTGTAATGATAGAAGAAATTCTTCCGGGTGAGGGTATCCGCTATACGGCTACGGTCTATGCCGGAAGTAAGCTGAAAGATGGTGAAGTGACTTTCCGCGTAGCGGTGTCCGATGAGAATGGGGTAATCTGTGATTCTCAGGAGTTTACACTGCCTACACAGCGGGCGGACTAGGATAAGAATAGCTCAAAATATTCGATTTGTTATAGTGACAGTATGTGCTCGGGATAGTGACACTATCCTTAGTACATAGTGTCACTATGTTAATGGGATAGTGACACTATCTTTTAATAGCCATCTCCATATAGGGATTATATGTATTTTTTTGTTGTCAATAGTTATTTCTTCGGTTTCGTCATCGGTCAGAACTATGCCTTCAGTGAGATTATATGCATTGAGTGCAGAAACTAATCCATTTATTTCACGCTGCCTTGTTTTTTCATCTTTCATCGAACGGGTGACTTGACAGGCGGATACAATATGTCCGTTTTCACGCATGATGAAATCACATTCTATTCTGTCATCATGATAATAAACATCTTTTCCCTGGCGTTTTATCTCAAGAAATACTAAATTTTCAAGTAATTGCCCGATATTATCAGTAGCATTGAAGCCCACTTTGCCGATAATCGCATTATCAATGAAATAAACTTTCTTTTGATTATTCATCTGCTTCTTTACAGACCAGTCAAATTTCATCACTTGAAACAATAGATAAGTATTTTCAAGATATTCCAGATAATTTTTAACCGTTTCCGTATGCTTGATACCTATCGTTTTTGCTAACGAAGTATAAGAAAAGCGTTTGGTTGCATTACTAGCCAGATAATAAACCATTTCCAGCAACTCCCTTTCACCATTTAATTTGTTTCGGGTGACAACATCCTTATAAATGATGTTTTCATAGAGTGTGGATAGGTAATTAGTGTTTGGGTCTTTGATATAACGGGGAAAACCGCCTGTTTTTACATATTCATCAAAGTATCTTTTCAGCATACTTTTTCCTGTGGTTGTATAAAAGTCTTTTTGTTGCGGATATACTTCTTTTATTTTTAGAAACTCAGGAAAAGAGAAAGGATATAACTCTATTTGGCAATAACGTCCGGTAAGATGTGTTCCCAATTCTCTGCTTAACATATTGGCATTAGAGCCTGTCACAAAGACTTTGCATCCACTGTCATGCAGTCTCCGTACAAACCTTTCCCAACCGGGAATATTCTGTATCTCATCAAAATAGAAAGTCTTCTGTTCTCCGAATAACTCAATAAAGGCTTCATACAATGTTTGAAAATCATCGACCTTGAAATTGATGAGCCGCTCGTCATCAAAATTCATGTAATAGTCTTGTTCTGTTTGCTGCGAACGTATTTGCTGCAAAAGTACAGATTTTCCACATCTTCGTATACCTGATATAACTAACACTTCGGGACTGTTTACTAAACTTATATCAATATCCCTTTCTATCATTTGTGATATATCTTTTTCGCGTTGATCGAATATGATATGCTTTAATAGTTCTTTCATAATAATGGGCGATTTTATTTGCAAAGATATAAAACTTCTCATTATGAACGAGCGAAATTAGGGATAATTGCTCATTCTAAATGCGTAAAATAACATAGAAATTCTCATTTGTAATGAATGGCAGACGCTAACCTTTGGACAATGTTAATGAGATAGTGACAACAAATCCGCACCGTATTTGTTTAGGATACGCGTAATAACATTATCTTTCCTCTAAAAAGGTTGCATAGATATGTCCCTAAAGGGTATATTTATTGCCATAAATAGTATTGATCCACATGGCAAAAAACTTGTCGGTAACCGAATATACTTTATTGATTTCTGTAATAATATCTTTTTCAAGCAGTTTTTTAGTTGCGGACTGTACAGAGCTTGCCGATGTCAGACTGTATCGTTTGATAAATTTCGCTGATGTGACGTTTTCTGCTTCACCTACTTTGGCAATGGCATAAAGCAATTCCTTTTGCTTTTCGGGAATATTGGATAAGATTTCCCGAAAGATTGTATCATTATATGCAATAAGGTTATCTATAGCTGTTTTGATAATTTCCAGTGTACATTCTTTCCCTTTCGGTGTATCTGCAAAAGCTTCATTGAATGTTTTTTGGATATAAAAGGTATGTCCTTTGAATAGCCGATATACTTTTTCTATATTTTCGATTTCAATATGCCGTTTTCTTTTTTGGAAATGGTCTGCGATAAATGGTATATAGATTTCCGGTGCAATGGCTTTCAGTTCCAAAATATCGGCACTGTGGTAGAATGGACGGGATGAAGATAGAAACATTTCCTGCATCATGTGCCGTTCACTTCCGGCAAAG
>OHRS01000483.1_pt1 | contig 21310 bp, 23 predicted proteins | sample 1578441 | NCBI WGS metagenome assembly OHRS01 (sample SAMEA3879592, study PRJEB24766) | human gut metagenome | biome: human-associated habitat; feature: feces | place: USA | collected 1985/1987
AATTTGTATATTATATTTAAAAGAGTGGTAAAGTGGAAACAATCAGAGTTGAAAATTTAAGAGTAGAATATTTAACTGGCGATATAAAAAACATAGGCTTAAAAGAATTTGTAATGATGAAGATGCATGGAAAGCTTAAAATAGAAAAATTTGTTGCTTTAAATAATATCTCTTTTACATTACAGAAAGGTGATATGCTGGGCATTGTTGGCGGCAACGGTGCAGGAAAATCTACTTTATTAAAAGTTGTTTCAGGTATTATGAAACCACAAGCAGGTAAATGTATTGTGCAAGGCAGCATTGCAGCTTTGCTTGAACTCGCCAGTGGTTTTGACGGGGATTTAACCGTTAAAGAAAATACTTTTTTGCGTGGGGCTATGCTTGGATATACAAAAGCATTTATGAATGAAAAATATCAGGAGATTATAGATTTTGCTGAACTTAATGAATTTCAGGATAGGCCGTTTCGCCAACTTTCTTCTGGAATGAAATCGCGTTTGGCGTTTTCTATTGCAAGTATGGTTAAACCGGATATTTTAATATTGGATGAAGTTTTATCTGTTGGAGATGGGGCTTTTAGAATTAAAAGCGAAAAGAAAATGCAGAGTATAATTTCAAGTGGTACAACCACTTTGTTTGTTTCACATTCCTTGGAACAAATTCGGAGATTATGTAACAAAGTTTTATGGATAGAAAAAGGAAAACAGATTGCTTTTGGAGAAACAAAAAATATTTGTGATGAATACTCAAAAAGTATAAAATCAAAATAAATTTTATTGATAGGAGCGTAAGTTTTTATGAAACTTATCATCACCGGCGGGGCCGGGTTTATAGGAAGCAACTTTATTTATTATCAGCTTAAGCATCATCCGGAGGATGAATTTATTTGTTTGGATAAGCTGACGTATGCGGGCAATTTAAGCAGCTTAAAGGGTGCTATGGAGCAGCCGAACTTTGAGTTTGTGCGCGGAGATATTGCTGACCGCGATTTTGTTTACTGCTTATTTGAAGCAGAAAAGCCTGATGTTGTGGTAAACTTTGCGGCGGAAAGCCATGTTGACCGCAGCATTTTAGAGCCGGAATTGTTTTTAAGGACTAATGTTATCGGCACAGGTGTGTTAATGGACGCCTGCCGCAAGTACGGCATTAAGCGTTACCACCAGGTAAGCACGGATGAAGTGTACGGCGATTTGCCATTGGACAGGCCGGATTTGTTCTTTACTGAAACAACGCCGCTGCATACGTCAAGCCCGTATTCAGCATCTAAAGCTGGTGCGGATTTACTGGTTTTAGCATACCACAGAACTTATGGTTTGCCGGTAACAATTTCACGCTGTTCTAATAACTACGGGCCATATCACTTTCCGGAAAAGTTAATTCCGCTTATGATTATCAATGCTTTGCACGATAAGATGTTGCCTGTTTACGGTGATGGCGCTAACGTGCGCGACTGGCTGTATGTTGAAGACCATTGCAGTGCAATAGACTTAATCGTCCGTAATGGACGAGAGGGAGAAGTTTATAATGTAGGCGGGCATAACGAAAAGAGCAATTTGGATGTAGTAAAAATTATTTTAAAGGCACTGGACAAAAGCGAGGATTTAATAACTTTTGTTAAAGACCGTCCCGGTCACGACAGGCGTTATGCGATAGACCCGACAAAAATACACAATGAACTTGGCTGGCTGCCGCAGACAAAGTTTGAGGACGGCATAGCCAAAACTATTGACTGGTATTTAGTCAATAAAGACTGGTGGCAGGAAATTATCAGCGGCGAATACCAGAAGTATTACGAAAAAATGTATAAAAACAGAATATAAATCAAAACCGCCGGTTGAGTGAACTGCACCCCAAAAGTTAAGCTTTTGGGGTGCAGTCATATACGAGTGGCACTGATTGTGTTTTTACACTTTATTGGCACCTTATTTTATTAATGCGAAAGCAGTTTGCCAAAAACAATTTATTTTTAAATTCTGTGCTGTAAAAATAAAATACAATTGCAGTATTTATGTTATAATAAACAGTAAACATCTATTGGAGGTTAATCGTGAGGCTAAAAAAATGTTTTCAAACTCTGGCAATTAGTTGTATGGCATTTTTGCCTTTAAACGCTTTTGCTTCTGATGAACTTATTACAGGGCGCGGTTTGCCCGAAACTTATACAGAAGTAACTGCGCAGAAAACAACTTCCGGTTCAACGCTGATTTTTTCTGACAGCCCGGAAATGGTTTACAGGAACGGCGTTTTGTACCGTGATGCCGTAAGCGGTGATGTAAGAATTTTCTTTCATCATGTAAATGCGATGGAAAACAATAAAAAACTCGCCGTTATACTCAGCAACGAACAAATGCGTCCGGTTAAATACAGCGTTGCCAATAACAGCATCGGCAATGCGGGCTGGCATTATTTAAAGGTTGGCAAGGAAACCCAGCAAAAATATTTTTCCGGCGTACATAATAAAACGGAAGGAAACCTTGGCTTTGGCAATAATACAGAGCTTTTAACCGGCCGCGGCTATGTGCTTGAACCAGCGCAGCTTTTGGTGGGCACTATTGATTTACACACTGACAGGCCTGTGCAGGTAAGCGTTATTATGTGCGACGAAAAAACAGATTTGGATTTATACAATGAATACGCACCTGTTCAGCCTATGGACGAGCATCCGTTAAGGGGTACTTTTGATGATGCGGACTGGAATTACACTGTATCTGCACCGCTTAATACCGATAACAACAAAGTATATATGCTTGAACTGGCATCCGAAGAACAGGGCTTTGCTCACGGCAATGACGGCACAACAGGAAAAGATGCAGTAAACTACGGTAATTACGGCATTGTGTATTCTGTTAATTTTACAATCAGCGGCAATAAACCGGCGGCAATGTATTTAAATCCGCTGGGCGGTTTGTTTGCCGGTTACGGCGTACTGAAAAAAGCCGGTGAAGAAAAAATTCTGTCTTTGCCGCAGGATAAAGTGGCAATAGGCGACAGTTATGACGATTTGCTTAAACTTGGAGTTTTGGAACCGGGAACATACAGCTTTATCTGGTCGCCGCCGGGTGCTTCCAACCTGCCTGAAAGGCTGTATTGGATGCAGGACGGCAGTTTATAATAAAAATCAGGGGCAGAAATGACTAAACAACAACCACCATTTAAATTAAACGACATAATTGAAGTAAATATAACAGGGCTTGGCAGCAGCGGCGAAGGTGTGGGCAAGGCTGATGGATTTACGGTTTTTGTACACGGCGCCTTGCCGGGAGAAAAAGTATCCGTAAAATTATTTCAGGTAAAAAAATCCTATGCTTCCGGCAGAATTTTAAACATTTTGGAAGAATCTCCGCAGCGCGTTAAACCGCAATGTGTTTTTTATGAAAAATGTGGAGGCTGCCAGCTGCAGCATTTAAACTACGAAGGACAGTTAAATGTTAAAAGGCAGCAGGTTAAGGATGCCATTGAGCGTATTGGGCATATTACCGGCTGCGAAGTGCTGCCTGTGCTGGGCATGGATAATCCGTGGCATTACCGCAATAAAATGCAGTTTCCGGCAGCTAAAACAGAAGGAAAAATACAAATTGGCTGCTATGCGGCTTTAACCCACAATGTTATAAATATTGATGACTGCCTTATCCAAAAGCAGGCTAACAACAAAATTATGCAGGTTGTGCGCCAATGGATGCAGCAGTTTAATATTTCTGCTTATGACGAAACTACCGGCAAAGGCGTTGTGCGCCATGTTATGGGGCGTGCAGGGGCTAAAACCGGCGAAGTTATGGCTGTAATTGTTACAGCCTGCTATGATATTCCGCATGCAGGCGAACTTGTAACAATGCTTAAAACTGAAGTGGACGGTTTAAAAAGCATTGTGCAGAACATTAACAAAAAGCGTACCAACATCATTATGGGCGCTAAAAACCGTGTTCTGTATGGCAAAAGCACAATTAAAGACAGGCTCGGCAATTTAAAATTTAATATTTCGCCGTTGTCTTTCTTTCAGGTAAACAGTGCGCAGACTGAAAAGCTGTATGCCACAGCGCTGGATTTTGCTGCGCTGAGCGGTAAAGAAACGGTTATTGACTGTTACTGCGGTACAGGTACTATTTCGCTGTATCTGGCGCAAAAGGCACGCAAAGTGTACGGCATAGAAATTGTTGAGCCTGCCATTAAAGACGCCAACGAAAACGCCAAAGCGAATAATATTGCAAATGCAGAGTTTATTTGCGGCGACGCTGCCGTGGAAATGCCTGCACTGTTAAAAAGCGGCGTAAAGCCGGATACTGTGCTGCTTGACCCTCCGCGCGCAGGTTGTGATAAAAAGGTTTTGGCGGCCATTGCCGGAGTAAAACCTGAGAAAATTGTTTATGTATCATGCAATCCGGCTTCTTTAGCACGCGATATGGCATTTTTAACGGAAAACGGCTATAAAGCAGTAAAAGCACAGCCGGTGGATATGTTCCCGATGACCAGCCATGTGGAGAGCGTCGTGTTGCTGTCAAAAGTACAGAAGTAAATACCGAAAAAGGCTTGAAAACAAGGCATTTCTGAGAGTTGGGGGTGCGTTTCTCATCTGCTCTTTAGGGTAACAAATGACCCTTGCTGTGTAATTAAAACGAGGGTTGAGTTGACAGGTTGAAAATGGACAAGGTTGAGTTGATAAGATGATTTTGTAATAGGTCGAGTGGATAAGACGATTATCTTGCGACAAGGAGGAATAGTACCATGATAAACTTAGGGAAATTAAAAGAATAAAAGACTTACGAAAGGTCTGGCCGCATGAAGCATTGGACTTTACTCCTTGGCTTGCGGAAGAGGATAATCTTACTCTGTTGGCAGATGCTGTTGGATTGGAGATTACCGTTGATGAGACGGAGTCCAGTGTTGGTGACTTCAATGTAGATATCTACGCAACAGAAACCGGAACGGACAGAAAAATTATCATTGAGAATCAGCTTGAGGATACGAACCATGACCACCTGGGCAAGTTGATTACATATGCGTCCGGGAAATCTGCTGACATCGTAATTTGGGTTGTAAAGAGAGCAAGAGAAGAACATCGCTCGGCTATCGAATGGTTGAATAATCACACCGATGAGAATATTGCGTTCTTCCTTGTTGAAATTAAGCTGTACCAAATCGGCAGTTCTGATATTGCCGTTAAGTTCGAGGTTGTAGAAAAGCCGAATGACTGGACAAAGGAAATCAAACGTAACACGAGCAACTCCCCTACACTGCAGGCAAGATACGATTATTGGGTTGCTTTTAATGACTATGCATTCCAAAACAACGCATTTGCAAAGCAGTTCAATAAAAGGAAAGCAAGTACCGACCATTGGATGACATTCAGTGTCGGCTCATCTGCTTGCCACATTAGTATGTCGCAGATAAGAAAATACAACCACGCTCTTGTGGAATGGTATATTTCTGATGACAAGGAACTGTATCATAAATTCTATTCCAACAAGGCTGCCATTGAACAGGAAATGGGTGTGCAGCTTGAGTGGAATGAACTTCCGGAGAAAAAAGCAAGCCGTATCCTGGTGTATAAGACGGTCAATTTCGATAACAAGGATACTTGGTCAGAACAGTTTGATTGGATGATGGATATGGCAATCAAAATGAAAAAGGCGTTCAAAAAGTATTTATAAGCAATTGAATACTGAGGTGGCTTGAAAGCAAAACGTCCCGAGGGTTGGAGGTATTCTTCTGGTTCTCGGGTTTTCTTTATGGTTTGTTTGCAAGAAATATCATCAAACATCAAGAAACATAATATAAACCATTGAAAACAGAGTGCCTTCGTGATATAATAAGAATGGTATTATGTATCCATCAACATTTGACGAGGTGAAAATAGTGAATGAAATGATGAACGATAAATGGATAGGCATTGAAGAGGCCGCAGAATATTTAGGCGTTAAGCCTATTACAGTTAGAGACTGGATTAAAAAGAACACCGGAATTCCCGCCCATAAAATCGGAAAGCAGTGGAAGTTTAAATCTTCTGAATTAGACGCTTGGGTTAAAAGTGGAAAAAGTGCTATCTAACAGGAGGAACAATGAAATGGCTGATTTAGGTCAAGTATTTACAAAGGGTAATGTTGCCCGTTATATGGTTTCGTTATTCGATTTGCCTAAGAAAGCTGCCATTATGGATCCGTGCTTTGGTGCAGGTTCTTTTTTGGATGCACTTATAGAATATGAGTACGAAAACGTTACTGCTTGTGAAATGGATACTATTTTATTTGAAAACACAAAAGAGAAATACCAGCAGTATAAACTTATTAATGGCGATTTTCTTATTTATAACGCTTCCAATGCGTATGATGGTATTGTCATGAATCCTCCTTATATACGACAGGAGAAAATCGATGAATTAGAAGCATACGGAATAACAAAGGAGAGATTGCGTTCTAACTCCATATTTTCCGGCTTGCCAAGTACGGCAAATATGTATATGTATTTTATTATGAAAGCCATCGATTTATTGAAGAACGGTGGACAGCTGATTGTTATTTTCCCGAGTAGTTGGATGAAAGCAAAAAGTGGAATTGAGTTTCAAAAAACTATGCTATCCAAATGTGGCATAGAAAATCAGATACATATTCACGGAGATGTATTTGAAAGAGAAGCATTGGTTGATGTAGTTATTCTAAAGTTAGTTAAAGGGAAAATGGATATTGACACCGTCGAGGAATATTTGGAATCAAAGGATGGAGAGTTACAAAGTGTTTCTATAAGAGATGATAAGGCATTCGAGAAATTTGCTTATCCATTTTCTAAACTGGCTACAATTAAAAGAGGGTTAACAACAGGCTGCAATGAAATGTATATAAATCCAGACCTTCTTTGTGAAGATGGTGGATGTTTTAAGCCGATTATATCTTCGCCAAAAAGCATTGATGGATATACTACACTTAACGCTCGTTTAGACCGCTTGTTCTGTCCGGTGGAGGATGCTGTTTCTGATGAAATATCAAGTTATCTGGATTTTTGGAAAAATAAAATAATTCGGGAGCAGAAACCCAAGACACTGTATATGAAAGTTAACAGCAGTGACAAGTGGTATGAAATACGAGAAATCTGTGGGGAGGGTATTTTGTTTAGCTATTTTGTTCGTAACGACATGAAGTTTGTTATGAACGAAACAGGTGTGCTTGCGAGAGACAATTTTTACGTTATTAAACCTAAAGTTGATAAGTGGGTTCTGTTCGCCTTACTGAATAATTATTACACATATTATCAGTTGGAACTGAGCGGAAAAAAATACGGAGCAGGATTGCTTAAATTGCAGAGGTATGATATTGAGGGATTGTTCTTTCCAAACTATGAAATGATTTCTGATTCTGACAAAAATGAACTGATGGTTTTGAGTCACAAATTACTTGAAAGTGCAGATTCTGCCGTCATAGGAGAAATCACAAAACTGATTTCTAAATATAGTAGAATCAGTTACAAAGAAATAACGGATAGATATGTTGAAATAAAATCGAACCGATTGGAGGTTAAATGAAGTGAGCATAAATGTGGTTAGTCTATTCTCAGGTGGCGGTGGATTGGATTTGGGATTTATTGCCGAGGGCTATAATATTATCTGGGCGATTGATAACAACAAAAACGCTACTGAAACTTATAAGGCTAATATCGGTGACCACATTATGTGTGCAGATATTAACCAAATTGATATCAGCAAGATTCCACACGCAGATGTGGTCATCGGAGGCCCACCTTGTCAGTCATTTTCTTTGGCGGGAAATAGAAATGTAGAAGATGAGCGAGGACAACTTGTCTGGAAATACATTCATATTATAGAGCAGGTGCAGCCCAAGGCTTTTGTGTTTGAAAATGTAACGGGACTGTTATCTGCCAAAAATTCGCAAGGTGAAAAAATAATAGAACTTCTTAAAATTGCTTTTAAGAAGATTGGCTATACGATTGAACAGCAAGTTATGAATGCAGCCGACTATGGAATTCCTCAACGAAGAAAAAGAGTAATCATTGTAGGTTTGAAGGATGCAAAATTCGTATTTCCTAAACCTACGCACAGCGAGGATGGAATTGACTTGAAACGTTATGTGAGTGTGGAAGAAGCTCTTGGCGATTTGCCAGAAGCTATAGCAGATGAAAATGGTGTTGTAAATTACAGTATGCCTGCACAAAGCGAATTTCAGAAATTCGTAAGAAGAAATGTGGCTATTACAGAACATTTTATACCACAGATGAGTGAACTGGATGAATATATAGTGCGCCACGTAAAACCTGGCGGGAACTATATGGATATACCTGCTGATGTTAATTCAAGCAGAATAAGAAGACTCCAGCGAGATGGTGGACACACAACTTGTTATGGTAGACTTGCACCTGACAAGCCATCATATACAATAAATACTTATTTTAATCGTCCGAATGTTGGATGCAATATTCATTATAAGGAAAACAGGTTAATAACTGTGCGAGAGGCACTGAGATTGCAATCTTTCCCTGATGATTATAAGATTGTTTCAAGCAGTAAGCAGGGGCGAAACCTTATTGTCGGCAACGCAGTGCCCCCAATGCTTGCGGGCGTAATCGCTCGTGAGTTGAAAAAATTTATTAAGGAGGACTAATCCATGTGGATTTCATATTCGGATTCGGAAGTGAATCGATTCCATCCTATATGTGAACGTGCATTAAATTATGCATTGAGGTTAATTGGAAAAGATGACCAGTATAGGGTTTTGCATCACCAATATACGGGTGCTCTTGAAATGGACTATGTTGTTCAAAATATTGCAACAGGTAAATATCTATGCGTTGTAGAAGTAAAAAGAACACCCGCAGATGTGCATAGTGCGAGATATCAGTTCCAGGCAATGTCATATGTCCAAATGAATGCGGGTCAATCTGAAAAACCGTTTTATATTCTCACAAATCTGGAATATGCATTTTCTTTTAGATATGATGCAGGTAGATCACGTGTTTTTCAGCAGATGTTAAAGCCAGGTCTTTCCCACATAGGAAGCTTTAACATTGATGATGAAGAAATTTTTGTTGAAAAACTTGCAAGATATTTTAGTGAACGCCTAACTGACTACACTAACAATTCCTATGAGTATTTGGTTACTCTTGAGGAATTTGCATCTCATATGGAACATATAAAGGATGAACCCAAAAGATGGAAGACGCATTTGGCTGCTCTTTTATATGAATATATTAGAGGCGCATTTACTTTCATCAACAGAAATGAATTAAGAGATATCAGATTATTTAGAAATGATGTGGAAAGAATTTGCGATGAAGCGGCTCGTGTAAATTTTAAGGATATCTTTAATTATTCTGACGAGTCTTTTGAACGCACAGTGGATATAGAAAATGATACTCTAATTGATTTGTACGATTTTGGTAACCAAAACATAAATGGTAACTCTGTTGCTGGAATTTTACATTCAATAGTGTCAGCAGGACATGAACACGATGGAGAAGTTCCTACAGATTTGGAATTGGCAAGAATTGTTGCGGAATTAGCAAAATACAGCAGTGGTGATTTAGAGCCTACTGATTTGGTGTGTGACCCGGCAGCAGGAAGTGGCAACCTTATTAGCGCGGCCATACCTACATATAATTTGCTTCCTACTCAAATTGTTGTCAACGATGTAAATAGCAAGCTGCTTGAGTTATTGTCGTTACGAATCGGCTTGAATTATGCAAGTACAATAAGTCTGAGAAACTCACCTGCTATTTATAATCGAAATATAGCGGATATTGAACCCCTTTTCTTTAATGATGTCAAAGTTGTGGTAATGAATCCGCCGTTTTCTGCAGGCATAAATTGTGTAGCTCGAAAACAGCCAATGTATCGGACTATTAAAAGGTTAACTGGTAGTGATGCAAAAACCAGTATCGGTCAAATGTCCTTGGAAGCAGTATTTCTTGAGTTGCTCATCGAACTTGTTCAACCAGGCACAACTATATCGTGCGTATTCCCTAAAACGCATTTAATGGGAAGAGGACCTGAGGCAAAAGCAATAAGACGCTTGTTGTTACATCAATTTGGACTTCATTTGGTATTTACTTATCCCGGCGATGAGATTTTTGATGATGTAACAAAAGATACTTGTATCCTTGTTGGTAGAGCAAAGATGCCTGCGGATTCTGTGAAAGTTGTATCAAGCTACGATAAAATACCTAACATTGATATCCATAGATTCGCACAGACGTTACCAAATGATGCATCAGAGGATTTTGCACCTATGATGCCGGGTGTTGTAGTAAAGAAAATTTCCACGCAGGAATTATCTGATACTACAGAAGACGGTTGGAGAATGTTGAATAGCGAAATGGTTGATGCAATCACATTTGTCAAAGAAAATTTTCAGAGTTCTCCACAGTTTACGGAACTCTCTGAATTAGATTACCCGACAAAACGAGGTCAAGCAGGAAATAGCGGTGGCAGTGATATTATGTTCTTTGATTCAAGGCCTGATCTATATGGACAGTTCGAGAATCGGGATATTATTCTTTCTGCTGGAATGCGAAATGCTAAGCTGGATACGTTTGATATTGGAACGGGAGATAGTGATTTCTTGGATGTTTCAGATAATTCAGAGGAAATCGTAGATGCCATTATTGATGCTTACAATGCACTTCCTGATAGAGAAGGAAGGCAGCAACGAAGACGAAAGACAAATCAAGAGTGGAAAAAGATATTAATCAAGGAAAGCAGAGGCAGGTTTTCGGCTAATTCAGTTTTGATTCCAAGAGCAATCAGAACAACCGGAAGAATTTACTTGTCACGTAATCCAGTGTTTGTATCTACAAACTTTGTTGTTTGCACATTGCCTTCTTTAAACAAGGCAATCATGTTATCAACATGGATGAGCACCATTTTTTATCAATTGATATGCGAAGTGTCCTCTAAAGACCAGGAAGGCATGAGAAAAATGGAAGTTTCGGATATAGAAAAGACCTATATTCCTGTATTGGATAATGTGACACAAGAAACGATAACAGCTTTAACAGGTGAATATGGTTCAATAGAATTCTTAAATCTTGCAACTCCTGAAATCAGAGAGGTGGATAGAATTTGGGCTAATGAACTATTTGGAGAAAATGCGAATGAAATATTGAATACTGCAAGAAGAATGTTGGAATATCTCGCCAACAGAAGAAATCCGTAATTAAAGGAGGGTGCTCATGGCAGCGGCACATCGTTCATTTGCTGAATATGTAAAAAAGAAATTTGATAATAATTTCTGGGCGGCTGCCGAAAGCTACCTGGAGGGAAACCTTGATTCCTTGGGCATTGAATTACGAAGAATCCATCGTGCCGGAGATACAGAGATTTCAGATGTCAAGGTAGAACACGTGTGGGTTGAAGACAAACCGGGTATGGAGGTGCATTTTGATGTGGCCGTTTCCATTTGGTTTGAAACCCATGAGGGAGATTACCATTACGACGATTATGATGAAAATATCGTGTGGATGATGGCTCATTGCCGTGGTGATCTGGATAAGAACCTGTATGATTTTGAAATCCTGCGGGTATCAAAATATAACGGCAAAAGCCGTGTAAAAGACCCGATGGACGATTCTCTTGTGCCGATTATCCCATATGAAAAGTTGGATGATGTGGCAACAGCATTCTTACAGGAATATTATCCGGCTGCACTTCGTATTCCAATGCGTGGTCAAGACCCTGTATGGGTTGACCCGACAGAACTTGCAAAGAACATGGGGTTAACCGTCAGAAATCAGCGTATCCGTGAAGATGCTTCTGTATTTGGACAGATTTATTTTGATGATACCGATACAGTAATGTACGATGCAAACGAGGATGCAGATGTTCCTACACACATCAAAGGAAAAACAATTGTTGTGGACCCGCAGATTTATCTGCTTCGAAATCTTGGTTCATTTAATAATACCATTGTCCACGAGTGTGTTCACTGGGTAAGGCATTCAAACTGGAACAGCTATTCAATACGGATGCTTCTTACATTAGTTGCGAGGTTGTTGGCGACGCAGATTCCCGCATATCCATAAAATCTACAAAGTATATGGAAAAGCAGGCTAATCAGCTTGCACCGAGAATCCAGATGCCGAAGGAACCTTTTACAATAAAGGCTAAAGAATACATAGCCTATTTCATGAGACAGACCGATGCAAGGCATACGGTTGATGTCATGGAAATGGTAATCGGGGCATTGGAGCGGGATTATGGTGTTTCAAGACAAGCCGTAAAAATCCGATTGGTAGAGCTTGGCTTTGAAGAAGCCATCGGCACATTTAACTATGTTGATGGACACTATGTAAAGCCACATGGTTTCCGCAAAGGTGCTATCAAAGTTAATCAGACATTTACTTTGAGCGCCCAAGACGCTGCAGTTCAGCGTTTTATGAATTTGGAACTCCGTGAAAAGACCGCAAACGGCGATTATCTTTTCGTGGATAACCATTTTGTTTATAACGCTCCCCTATATGTCGGTTATAACGAAGATGGTAAACTTGAACTGACTGATTATGCCCGAGCGCATATGGATGAATGCTGTCTTGCTTTTGATATGGAAATCACAAGCAAGGTAGAATCCACATACCATACTGCCTGTTTCCTTAATCGTGAGCCGAGCGATATAACCTTTGATATTACATATCACAACGGATATCAAAACGCGCCGCAATCGCGCCAGGTAGAGATGAGGAAAAAGCAACAGGCTGAATGGTTGGAAATTCGCAGGCAGATGACGGATGACCCTGAACAGTGTATGGATTTATTGCTTGATTGGCGTGGAATGAAGTACACGGACCTTGGTGATGCGATTGACCGTGACCCTAAAACAATCAGCCGAACAGTGAAAGGAATAACAAATCCATCTGTTGAAACAGCGGTTCTTATTTGCTTTGGCATGAACCTTCCTCCTGTTATCAGTGAAAAGCTGTTGGATGTTTTGAATTGCAAGTTAAAGCCTATGAATCCAGATCATCAGTGGATTAGCGAGGCTTTGCACGTGAAGTATCCGGAGCCATTGTGGGCAGTCAGAGAGTATCTGGAACAGTACGGTGTAAATATTTAAAAATTTTTTTCATAAAAAAACGGACATGGCGTGTCCGGTGAAATGGGGGTGACATGATGGGATTAACCATGCTTGAGATGATAGATAACAGGTTAGCGCACTTTTTTCCGCAGCCGGAATTATACGATGTTTCTCCGTTTAGCATTGAGAATCTGCGTGATTGTATCATCATGTTCATTCTTAAAGATGCGTACTATTTGACTGAGCCGAAACAATCGTTAAGAGAAAATCGAGGAACGGATGCTGACGATGTAAGAATGCGTGACAGCAGAAATATTGCATATGCTCAGCATTATCGAGACCTTCAGTATAATCATGTAAAAAATGACTTAGGTATTGAAATACCGGAGTTGCTTTCTGCGGATGTTGAAACCATGCGTGGAAAACTGCAGGGGCATAATATTACCCCGATGCAGTATTTTGAATTAAATACGCTTGCAGACCATCCACTGCTTAAAGCTATCGTAAATAAGCGAATCTGTGACGTAAAGAAAATATCCAATGCAACCTTCCTTGAATATATGCAGGATTATGATAAATTGGTAAGCCTGCTTCTTAAAAAACTGGATGGCTCGGATGAGGATGTTATTTTCGGTACAATCGCCTTGTTTACATTAGAATGGAAATATAATGTAGAACTGTTTTATTCCTGTGCAGTCAATGCGGAAGAAGTAGGGGTTCAGGATGTTCCGGTGCATCGCCTGGCGGGATTATGCGCCGAACTTTCAATGCCGTTAGCACCGGATTTTACACAGATGCTTCATACAGAAAGTCGATTTGTCCTACACAGGCTAAAACTGGTACCAACCGTATATACCGCATCGGAATCAGATTGGGATAAAGTAAAAGATAAAATATGCCATTATCAGACGGCCAGATATTATATTGAGAAAGAGATTGTACGCAAATGGGATATGGCAGGTTTCTTTGCCCGATACACCACAAGAGAACAGTGGGCAAAATTCTTCCGGGAACACTATGATTTAAGACAAATCTACGTTCCGAAGGAATGGAATAATAAACGCATTCGCTATATGAGAAGTATTTATAGTGCGATGATTAAGAACCAACCTACACCATAATCCCGTTTTTCCGATTTTTCGTTCTTAAAAGCCTTCATAAAATTTAGATAAAATTAAGCCAGAACATGAGAGTAAATACTCTTCGTGTTCTGGCTTTTTTGCGTTTTACGGCAATTTTTAGCGGACACGGCGTGTCCATCGCAGAAAAAAATTCCAGTGTAAACTATAAATAAAAACACCTGACATTGAGACGGGTACACAGAAATGCGTATCCATCTGAGTGCCAGACACTCAAATAAAAAATATTCCAATGCCCGAAGTGGTCGACCTTAAGGCGGCGGGATACATCAAGAGTCAAATTCACGGTATAGCCGTGGACTGACCAAAGATGTACCCACCGTACTTTGCCATGCCCATTTTCGGTATCAGAGTCGGTGTGTAGCATCACATCGGCTCTTTTTGTGTCCCTGCCGCCACCCAGTCGGGCGGAAAAGAAAGGCAGGGACTTTAAATGAGAAAGTTCAAAACAGCGGAAGACAACCGTACAAATTACATCTATTACTTCAACGATGGTACAAGCTACACCATCACTCCTGGCGAAAACGGAGAGAACGCAACCATTATCTCACAGCTTCACGGCATGGACGATGAAGAACTGGATGCACAGCGTAGAGAGGCATATCACTGTCCGGTTCACTTGGACGGTTACCACGATGGGGACGGCGACGATGCGGATGACCGCAACCCATACCTTGAGGACGATACCTACAATCCTCTGCAGCAGATTCTCACTTCTATCGCAAACGAGGAGCGTTCCGTTCGTATGGAAAAGCTGAAGGTGGCTCTTTCGGAACTGACGGACAAGCAGAAGGATACCGTTATCAAGAAGTTCTATCGTGGCATGACCAACGTGCAGATTGCAGCAGAAGAAGGTGTTTCAGAGGCAGCCATCCGTAACAGGCTCACGAAGATTTACGCAACGCTGAAAAAGAAAATTTAAAAAAGTTTGATTTGAGGGGGTTCGATTCCCCCTCATTTTTCGCTTATGGACAGAGGGGTGAGAAAAACTCCTCGGAAAGGAGCCAAGTGCAATGGTAAAACACAAAATCTCTATTAACATTGCAAAACCCGGCGGCACACCTTCTCCGGTAGTCAGAAGCGGAACGATGCAGATTCGCAAGAGAATACTTGATTTTCTCTTTGGTCAGCAGGTAAACGTCCTTGTTCTGTCCCCCGGCGACTCGGTGCAGACTGTCGAGATTCACGAACTGAAAGGAGGCGAAAACCATGACAAACGCAAACAAGTTTAACCTGCTCCTTGATGTGGTGAAGCTGATGCACTCGTTGGCAGACGGACTGGAGGCTGTGGCTTATGCATTCGCAGACAGCCAGGAAATCTTCGTTGAAGCCAAGGAAGTGTCGAAGCATGTCGAAACAGGACAACCCACAAAACAGATAGCAGCAGAAAAAACACCTTCATTGGCAGATGTCCGTGCCGTGCTTGCGGTAAAAACGCAGAACGGAATGACAACCGAGGTCAAGGGTCTGATTACCAAGTACGGTGGCACCAAGTTGTCAGATGTGGACCCGAAGCATTACGCAGACCTTATTAAGGATGCGGAGGTGCTTGGCAATGGGTAATCACGCACTTCTTTCTCCTTCCAGTTCCCACAGGTGGTTATCGTGTACACCGAGTGCAGTCCTGGAAACGGAGTTTGAAAACAAGAGCAGTAACGCTGCCGAAGAAGGTACCGCCTTTCATGCACTGTGCGAACACAAGCTGAAGAAGGCTCTTCGCAGACGAAGTAAACGTCCAGTTTCCGCATTCAATTCGGATGAGATGGAAGAACACTCTGACGCTTATGTGGAATTTGTCTTAGAACAGCTTGAAAAAGCAAAGTCGACCTGCTCTGACCCTTTGGTGTTGATTGAGCAGAAACTTGACCTGTCGGATTTCGTTCCCGGTTCTTTCGGTACGGCAGACTGCCTAATGGTTTCGGATGACACCTTGCACATCATAGATGCGAAGTACTGACTTGGAGTGCTTGTTGATGCAGAACGAAATACGCAGCTTATGTGCTACGGTATCGCAGCACTCAGTGTCTATGAAAGCCTGTATGACATCAAGGAAGTTTCCCTCTCTATTTTTCAGCCAAGGCGTGAGAATGTCCAGACATGGACGGTATCCGTGGAGGAACTTAAAAGTTGGGCGGAAAATGAACTGAAGCCAAAGGCACAGATGGTTGCAAAGGGCGAAGGCGAATATTGTCCGGTAGAGTGGTGTCAGTTTTGCCGTGCAACGGTCAAGTGCCGTGCAAGGGCAGCAGAAAAACTCCGTATCGCAGAGGAAGAGATTGAATCCATTCTTCCTATGCTATCGGATATCACCAAGTGGGCAAATGAAATCAGTGCCTATGCCTTGGAGGCGGCACTAAACCATGGTAAGGAGTGGAGTGGGTTCAAAGTTGTGGAGGGGCGTTCCAACCGTAAGTTTTCGGATGAGGACGCTGTTGCAAAAGCAGCCAAGGAACACGGCTACACAGATATTTACCATCAGAGCCTTATCGCACTGACTGAAAGGCAGAAGCTGATGGGCAAAAAGCAGTTCGAGGAAATCCTGGGCGGCCTCGTTATCAAACCACCCGGAAAGCCTAAACTCGTTCCCCTTTCGGATAAGAGGCAGGCAATGAATGTATAAGACGCTAAAAACGAATTCAATGAAATTATGGAGGATTAATATTATGGCAAACGTAAACAGAACTAAGGTTATCACAGGCAAGAACACTCGTCTTTCTTACTTCCACGGTTGGGAGCCTGTCAGCATTAATGGCGGCACTGAAAAATACTCTGTATCCGTGCTGATTCCGAAGGACGATATCGAAACCATCAACGCTATCAATGCTGCTGTGAATGCTGCGATTGAGGAAGGCATTACCAAATTCGGCGGCAAGAAGCCTAACAAGGGTGCTATCAAGTTGCCTCTTCGTGACGGCGATGTGGAGCGTGATGATGATGCCTACAAGGGTCATTATTTCCTGAATGCCAACAGCACCACTGCTCCTCAGATTGTGGACAAGGCTGTGAAGCCTATCCCTTGACCGTGATGAAGTGTACTCCGGCTGCTATGCGAGAGTGTCTTTGAACTTCTACGCTTTTAACAGCAACGGCAACCGCGGTATTGCCTGTGGTCTTGGCAACATCCAGAAAATCCGTGACGGTGAGTATCTCGGCGGCCGTACTTCCGCAACCGATGATTTCTCAACTGTTGAGGATGATGACTTCTTGTCTTAAGTGTAACCCCTGGCAGGCGGTGTGAAATACCACCGTCTGCCTAAAACGAGTGCTTTAGCAAATAAATAAGCGTGTAACGCTTATTTCAGTCTGTCGAAAAAGACAGTTTCAGCAAAAACTGAAGCTGTTTTTTTCCTATCTTTATCGTAAATTTTTCTGCTGAAGTTCTTAAAATAAGCCAAAAATAAAAGCTGTTTTTCCTCCTTTGCCATTATCCCATTTCCACATTGCCATCTTCTTTAAATTCATTGCAACAAATTTAAGCTTAACCCATTTTGTTACTTGTGTTAAGCCTCTATACTGCGTATACCGCATACCATATTTTTCTTTTGCATCTGCAAAGATGCGTTCCATCGTTTCTTTCCGCGTATTCGTCATATACATATTCGTGGGGCTTGAAATACCCTTTCTTCCCATCGACCTTTTATATGCCGTTGACAGTACTTTCCCGTTTTCAAATATTCTTTTGCAGATAGCCGGTGTTTTGTAGGCGCTGTCTGCTACTATTGTTTCGTGTTCATGGTATTTTCTGTTTATTTCATCGTATAATCCGTCAAATGCTATGCTGTCGTGGATATTACCGGGTGTTACTTCTACTGCTATTACAAAGTTTTTCTCTGTGCAGGCTGTATGGGCTTCATAGGCAAAACATTTTTTATGTTCTCCTTTATGGAAGATTCCGCTTTCCGGGTCTGTTGTTGACGTAAGTATTTCTTTGGTCTTTCCGCTGCCGTTATTTACGCCAAAGGGCTTTTTGTTCTCTTCTTCCCTTATTTCGTTAATTTCTTTCAGTAATTCTTTGGTATATCTTTTGGCTGTTATTTCTACTGTTTTCTTTGCTGCCTTTTTTTATATTAGCATTGGCTTTGATATGCGTGCCGTCGATAAAAATTGCTTTTGTGTCAATGAAACCTGCTGTTGCTGTTTCCTGTAATATCCAGTTAAATACCTGTTCTACTACTTCTGTTGTAAACCTGTGTTTAAAGTTGAAACTTACGGTAGAGAAGTGCGGTACCTGTTTATTAAGGCTGTAGCCGATGAACCAGCGGTAAGCTATGTTGAGGTTTACTTCTTCTAATGTACGGCGCAGGGATGGGATACCGAAAATGTGTTGGATTAAAACTATTTTAAAGAGGATGACAGGGTCGATGCCGGGTCTGCCGTTATCCTGACAGTACAGATTGCTGACAATTTCATATATTTTACTGAAATCTATGGCTGTGTCTATTTTTCTCAAGATATGGTTTTTAGGTACTAAACTTTCTATATCTACAAATTCAAAGATGTTTCTTTCCATGGTTTCTTTTACTAACATTTTCTTCACCCTTATCTATGATAACAAAAAAGCCACCTTTCGGCGACCTTTTTCGACAGACTGAGGCATTATACAAAATTATAATGCCTGTTTTGCATAAAAAAGAGCGGCTTGCCGCTCTTTTTTAATAATATTTTTAGTTGTTGCTATCAAAAATATTGCCGCTTTCCAGCAATTTGCTATCGTAAATTGCCGGTGATTCGCCGGGGTTTGTTAAATGCGGCGTTAAAATCATGATAACTTCGGTTTTTGTTTTGCTGGTGGTGCGGTTTTTAAACAGTTCGCCTAAAAGTGGAATGTTTGATAAGAATGGTACTTTTTGCAGCCGTTTTTGTTCTTCTTCATTAATTAAACCGCCTATTACAAGAGTTTCACCGTCGCGCATCCTGACGGTAGTATCGGCTGTGCGGCTGGTTATTTTGTAGTTTTTCAGTTCGGAAATAAGCGTGGGGGTACTGACTTCCGTATGTACAACCGAAGTTATCATACCGTCGCTGCTTACTATCGGCGTGTATTGCAGTTTAATACCGGCGTCAACGTAATCGGTAGTGTTGGTTGTAACTGAGTTTTCAATTTTTTCCGTTGTAACAGGAATGTGATCGCCTATAAATATGCTTGCTTCACGCCCGGGTATGGTTATTATGCGCGGTGTTGCCAAAATTTTGGCTTTGCCTTTGGCAAAAAGGGCGTTTAAAGCAGCGTTAAAACGGAATTCATAATTAGCGCCAAAATGTACTACGCCGCCAAAATTTTCGTTATCAGAATCATCGTTATCATCGTCATTGCCGTAGTAATTGCTGTTTTGGGGTATTTTATCCCAGTTCCAGCTGATGCCGAGGTTCTCGCTGTCTTCGCGGTTTACCGCAATTATTTTGGCTTCAAGTGTTACCTGCTGCGTGGCAGTATCAAGTGCGGCCACTGCGCTGCGCAGGCGCATTTCGTCGGTGGGAGTGCCGGTAAAAATAATGCTGTTGGTAACAGTATCGGTGCTTATTTTGCTGTTGGTGCCAATAAGCGGTGCCAGTGCTGTTTTAAGTTCTTCCGCTTTGGCATAGTTAAGTTTAATAATACTGGCCGTATCGTTAAATTTTTCCATGCCTGCGGCAGAGCCAACCAGTATAACATCGCCGGTAAGGCGGTAACTTAAACCTTTGGCAGCGGTAATTATACGCAGTGCAGTGTCAAAAGGCACGTCTTTAAGGTGAAGCGTAACCGTTCCCTGTACGGAACTGTCGGCAACAATGCTTTTGCCGGAAAGTGCTGCAACAGAAGCGAGCACATCGCGTACCTGGCCGTCGCGCACGTTAAGCGTAATGCCGTTTGCATAAGCCAAAGGCGAAACCGCAGCTAACAAAGCAGTTAAAAGAGCAGTAAAAATTTTAGTCATGGGCTGTTCCTCCGGCTTTTAACATAAGCGTTTGGGAGCCTTTTGCGAGCAGTACGCTGTTTGTGGTGATACTGCGTACGGTAAAGCCGTTTATTTTGCTGCCCTGCTGATAGTAATTGCTTTGCCCTGCAAATTCCATAATTGCCATGGTGGTGCTGCCGTTTTGCACGGTTCCTTTTAAAACGGGGGTTAAGGCGGCAGTTTGGCGTTTAATATCCGGCGCGGCCGGAGCCAGAAATGGGTTACGCTGCGGTTTGATGCTTTTAGCAGCCGATGGCAGTTGTATGGGGGTATAAACTGCATGGCTGCTTACCGGCGTATGTTTTTGCGAACTGCCTGCAAGCGTAAACTGCAAAGCGCTTAAAATCAGCATTGTTCCTGCCGTTAAGCATAAAACAAGCGGCGGGCGTTGTAATTTAATGTGTTCCAGAAGCTGTTCCTCCAATAAACCTCCGGTATCCGCAATTTCGGTTCAATATTATACCATAAAAATTTACTTGAAGATATTATTTTTGCTGGTTATAATAATAAAGCTGCAAATTTTTGTAATGGAGAGAAAAAGTTGATAATACAAACTGAACGGACATTGTTTAAAAAAGATGAAAACGCTGATGCCGTAAAGGCTGCTGACAGCCTTATTGCCAAAGCTGCTGCATCCGGCGCGAGCGATATACATATAGAGCCGGGAGAAAACAACGCATGTGTGCGTATGCGTATCGACGGCGTTCTTTACAAAGAAGCCGAAATGAATAAAACGCTTATGCAGGCTGTTGTTTCGCGCGTAAAGGTGCTGGCAGGCATGGATATTGCCGAAAAACGCCTGCCGCAGGACGGCAGCATTAAGCTGGAACTTGACGGACGCAATATTGATTTGCGTATTTCTTCGCTGCCGACTATTTTAGGAGAGAAAATTGTTATACGTATTTTAGACAGGGAAAAGTTTGCCCTGAATTTGGATGAACTTAATTTTACGCCGGAAAATTTAGCGCTTTACCGCAGGCTTTATAATTATGGCAGCGGCATTGTGCTGTTAACGGGGCCGACCGGCAGCGGCAAAACCACAACGCTTTATGCTACGCTGGCAGAGCTTAACAGCAGCGAACGCAATATTGTAACCATAGAAGACCCTGTGGAATACCGCATTAACGGCATAAGCCAGGTTGCAGTAAACGAAAAGGCCGGGCTGACTTTTGCAAGCGGGCTGCGCAGCATTTTGCGGCAGGACCCGGATATTATTATGATCGGAGAGATT
>OHRS01000484.1_pt1 | contig 21294 bp, 19 predicted proteins | sample 1578441 | NCBI WGS metagenome assembly OHRS01 (sample SAMEA3879592, study PRJEB24766) | human gut metagenome | biome: human-associated habitat; feature: feces | place: USA | collected 1985/1987
ATAATAATATGCTTACATTAGACAGAGTATACAAAGCAAAAAGGGTTTTATCAGAAGTTGTAAGGAAAACTGATATGATTCGTGCTAAAAACATCAGTTCGCAATGTGATGTTTATTTAAAAACGGAAAATTTACAGGTTACGGGTTCATTTAAAGTAAGAGGTTCGTATTTTAAAATAAGCCAGCTTTCAGATGAAGAAAAAGCAAAGGGTGTAATTGCATGCTCTGCCGGTAATCATGCACAGGGTGTGGCACTTGCAGCTACTAAAAACGGAATTAAATCACTTATCTGCTTGCCTGACGGTGCGCCAATCAGTAAGGTTGAAGCTACAAAGCGTTACGGTGCAGATGTTTGCCTTGTAAAAGGTGTTTATGATGATGCTTATAACAAAGCTATCGAACTTCAAAAAGAAAAGGGTTATACATTTATTCACCCTTTTAATGACCCTGATGTAATTGCAGGCCAAGGTACAATTGGCCTTGAAATTCTTGAGCAACTTCCTGATGTTGACGCAGTAGTTGTGCCAATCGGCGGCGGCGGACTTATCGCAGGCGTTGCATATACTATTAAGCAAATCAATCCTAATTGCAAGGTTTACGGTATTCAGGCGGCAGGTGCTGCGTCTATGCAAAAGAGCATTGGCGACGGTAAAATTGAAACACTTGAAAGCGTGCAAACTATTGCAGACGGAATTGCAGTTAAAACTCCGGGTACTAATACTTATGAACTTGTAAGCAAGTATGTTGACGGTATTTATACAGTCAGCGATGATGAAATTGCACTTGCTATTCTTACACTTATGGAGCAGCAAAAACTTGTTTCGGAAGGCGCAGGCGCTGTTCCTGTTGCCGCTGTGATGAACGGCAAAATTCCTGACATTGAAGGTAAGAAAGTATGCTGTGTTGTATCAGGCGGTAACATTGATGTTACTATTCTTTCAAGAGTAATTGAAAGAGGACTTAAAATGGGCGGCAGAAGTGCATATATCACAATTGCACTTTCGGACAAGCCGGGCCAACTCCTCGGTGTAAGCAAGGTTGTTGCCGAAAACGGAGCAAATGTTGTTTCCGTTAATTATGACAGCACAGACCTTGATATGAATATTACCGATTGCTATCTTAAAATCGGTATTGAAACAAGAAACTATCAACATATAGTTCAAATCAAAAATGCACTTAAAGAAGCAGGCTTTGAAGTTTGCGACTGATAATAGGAGGAATATACTATGGAATATGTATCAACAAATAATGCGCCGGGTGCAATCGGCCCTTATTCACAGGCAGTAAAGGCAAATGGTTTGCTTTTCACTTCGGGTCAAATTGCAATTAACCCTGAAACAAACATGGTAGAAGCAAAAACTATTGAAGAGCAAACACATCAGGTTTGCAAAAACCTTAAAGCAGTTGTTGAAGCAGCAGGAACTTCAATGGAAAAGGTAGTTAAAACAGTTTGCTTCCTTGCAGATATTAACGATTTTGCAAAATTTAATGAAATTTACGGCACTTATTTCACTTCAAAGCCTGCTCGTTCATGCGTTGCAGTTAAGGATTTGCCTAAAGGTGTTCTTTGCGAAGTTGAAGTTATCGCTGAATTATAATTTTTAAAAGTCAACAGCCATCGGATTTTCCGATGGCTGTTTTTCTGTATTATTTTTTCTGTATTATATTGATTTTATTATTTCTTTCATAAATGCGGAAAATTCTTTTTCAACCTTTTTGCCTGTTTCCATAACTTCAATGTGGGTTAAAGGTTTGTCAAGTATTCCGGCAGCCATATTTGTCATACACGATATGCCCAAAACTTTCATTCCGGCGTGATTTGCGCATACAACTTCGGGTACTGTTGACATTCCGACTGCGTCTGCACCGGCAGTTCGTAAAAATCTGATTTCGGCAGGAGTTTCAAACATTGGACCTTTGCAGTAGCAATATACACCTTTGTGAACATTCAGTTTGCATTTTTGTGCGGCTTTTTCTGCAATTTTGATTAAATCTTTGTTGTAAGCTTCACTCATTGACGGAAAGCGCGTTCCGAATCTTTCATCATTTTTGCCAAAGAGTGCGCTTGGGCAAAAAAGGCCGATATGGTCGCTTATTATCATTAAATCGCCGGGTTTATAATTAAGATTTATAGCACCGGATGCGTTTGTGACTATATAGTTTTTTACATTCAAAAGCTGAAAAACACGAACGGGAAAAGTTACCTGCTCAACGCCGTATCCCTCATAAAGATGAAATCTGCCTTGCATTGCGATTATTTTCTTTTCTCCGATTTTGCCGAATATAAGCTTTCCGTTATGGCCCGGTACGGTGGATATGGGGAAATTCGGAATATCTTTATAGTCAAGTACAAGTTCTTTTTCAATTTCGTTTGCAAACATTCCAAGTCCGCTGCCGAGCACAATCGCGGTATCGGGAATATTTTTTATTTTTGATTTTATGTAATTTGCTGTTTCGTTTGCTTTATCATAAAGGCTCATTTTATCACCTGCTTTTACTAATTTATAAGTCAATAATATATCAATTTTTTAAAAAAATCAAATATAAACAAATTTTTATTAAAATTCGCAAAAAAATCTGTAAATTCTACAATTGACACAAAGCTTTATCGTGATATACTAAATAATCGTAATTTTAATTAGGTTTGGTGAAAAGATTGAAATATGTTAAGCAGTTTTTAATTATACTTTTAATTTCATTTATGGGCGAGGGACTTAATTTTCTTATTCCTGCGCCTGTTCCGGCAAGTATTTATGCCATGGTGATTTTATTCGTATGCCTTTGCACTAAAATTATTAAACTTGAAGCTGTAAAGGATGCAGGTATGTTTCTTATTGAAATAATGCCGCTTATGTTTATTCCGGCCGGCGTGGGACTGATGAAAAGCTGGGGAGTTTTAAAACCGCTGATTATTCCGGTGGTTGTGATAACGGTTATATCTCTTATTGCAGTAATGGCTGTCAGTAGGCGGGTATCGCAGAAAATTATTAAAGCTCAAGAAAAAAAGAGCAGCGAAAGTGAGGGTACGGTAAATGAGTGAGTTTTTTGAAAGCTCGGCATTTTTAGGTGTTACAGTAAGCCTTTTATCTTACGCTTTCGGTTCATTTTTAAAGAAAAAATTTAAGACGGGTATTTTTAATCCTCTTCTTATTTCTATTGTTATTACTATTGTATTTCTTTTGTACTGTAATATTGATTATGATACTTATAATGACGGTGCTAAATACTTGAGCTGGCTGTTAACTCCGGCTACTGCCTGCCTTGCAATTCCGCTTTATCAGCAAATCGAACTTCTGAAAAAGAATCATAAAGCGGTGCTTTTCGGTATCTTATCAGGTGTTTTAACAAGTCTTACCACTATTATGGTTTTGGCTTTTATATTTAAACTGTCACATAAGGAATATGTAACATTACTGCCGAAATCTATTACTACCGCTATCGGAATGGGAGTAAGCGAGGAGCTTGGCGGGTATGTAACAATAACTGTTGCAGTAATAGTTATAACAGGTGTGTTAGGCAATATTTTAGCAGATGGAATTTGCAAAATATTTAAAATCAATCATCCTATTGCCAAAGGTATTGCTATCGGCACATCTTCGCACGCAATCGGCACAGCCAAAGCAATGGAGCTTGGAGAGGTTGAGGGTGCTATGAGCAGCCTTTCAATCGCTGTATCGGGTATACTTACTGTTTTGGGTGCAATCATTTTTGCACATATTATATAAATAAAACCTCGAGTTTTTACGCTCGAGGTTTTATTTATTTGTTTGTTCGTTTAGTCAAGTGCGTCTGATACAGCATCTCCTGCTTTGTCAACACCTGAACCTATTCCGTCTGCCACATCATCTGCGCCTTCGCCGATGTCGTCGCCGACTTTATCTGCTTTTTCGCCTGCTTTGCTTACAGCACTGCTGGCTTCGCTTTCCATATTATCTGTTGTTTTACTTGTATCGGAAACGGTGGTTTCGCTTGACGGAATTGTAGTTGTTGTCATATCATTGTTGTTTTTTGCACATCCCATAAATACAGTTGCAATTACTGCAATTGCAATTGCTATAATTAAAATCTTACTGTTCATAATGATACTTATTTTCTGTTTTAATATAATTATTCAATTATTTTGTAAGCGTGCCGCCGTCGGAATAAAGCAAAAGCATAATATCTTCTTCATATCCTTTATCGGCGTTAATATAAATCAAAACTTCTTCTTTTGTTTCACTGCTCTTGCACCTGAATTCATAGCAGTTGGCTTCTTTTCCGTTTTCTTTCGGTATCACGCATTTTTTGCAATTGATAACTTCAAGATTTTTTGATAATTTACTTTGAGCTTCGCTTTTTGTAAGCTTGCAGTCAAAACCTTTTCGTTTGATGTGATTTGTTAAATATCCCTGTGCTTCAAGTGATACTATTTTGCCGTTATCCATTGAAACTCCGACTTTAATTAAATCTGCATAATAGGTTACATTTCCTGTTTTGTACGCAAAATTTATTGTGCAAATATTGTTGTTAATCGCATAATAGGTGTTTTCCATATTGCTGTAACCGAGCATATTAAGATAGCTTTGAGCAAGGTTTATTGCGTTGTCTTTATCTATTGATGAACGATTGATTTTTCCGCCGTAAAGGATATAAGCCACATATCCGCCTTTTTTGGTGATTCCGATTGTTTTTTGAGAATAAGTGAATGTGTAACAAGGCATCACCGCTGTCTTCACCCGAATATGTTACTTCGCTTATATTGCAGCCAAGTGCTTTTGCCGCAACTTCGCGTGCGCTTTCACGGCTTACTTGTTCGGCCTTTTCAAGTAAGGTCGATTTTCTGTTCAATACCGCGTCGGCAAACGGACCGTCATAAAGCAAAGTGGGATAATCTTTAAACACTTTTGATGTTGCCGAAAAGCTGTGGGAAAGTGAAGAAATTTTCATTTCTTTTGCCTTTAGCTCATCCGTGTCAATATCCGCACCGTTGTTTGCAATTGTTGCCATATTGCTTACTGATTCGTTAAGCTCTTTTGAATATTTCAAAAGCTTTGTCAAATTTTGATGTTCTTCATCACTGATACTTTGATTTGCCGCAATTTTGTTTGCAATATATGATGCATAGTCGCTTGCCTGCGTGATGAATTTGTAGGTTGAATTCAAATTCATTTGCTCAACGGGCAGGCGTGAAAGCGCGTCTTTAGCCTGTGAACATTCGGCATATAAGTCTTTGCTTATATCCATAAGCATTTTATCCGAATTTGAATAAACCGATTTTGTTAAATTGGTTTCGATTGAATCGAGATTTTCTGAAAGTTCGTTTAAACTTTGTTGATAATTCAGTTCAAGCTGTGCTTTGTATGAGTTTGCCGTAGTCATATTCATTATCGCATATATTGAAAGAATGGCCGCAAATGCAATAGCGTATGAAAACAGCCTGATATAACCTCTTTTTGTCATAAAAATTACCTCCGATTTATATTTTTGACTGAATTTTGAAAAACATTCAAAAAAATGTTTTATTGTTATGGTATTTGTGATATAATGCAATTACTTGTAATTAGTATGGAGTAGTAGAATTATGGCACGAATTAAAGGGAAAAAGCGAATAGTTGTTAAGGTGGGCACATCAACTTTAACCCACCAAACAGGCAAAACAAATATTGCAAGACTTGCAAAGCTTGCATCTGTTTTATCCGATTTAAAAAATGAAGGGCATGAAATAGTGCTTGTATCAAGCGGTGCTATTGCAGTAGGTTGGTCAAAACTCGGACTCAGTGAAAAGCCGAAAACAGTCCAAGGGCTTCAGGCTTCTGCCGCTGTGGGCCAGTGCGAACTTATGTTTCTTTATGATAAATTATTTTCCGAATATACGGTAACCGTGAGCCAGCTTCTTTTTTCTGCCGATACTTTACGCAATCCGGAAGAAAAGGAACACTTGGTTGATACATTTAACCAACTTCTTGATTACGGTGCATTGCCGATTATAAATGAAAATGACTCGGTCTATATTGAAGAGCTTTTAAACGGTGATAATGACTGCTTAAGTGCTATGGTTGCTACTCTTATTGACGCTGATTTGCTTATTATGCTTACTGATACTTACGGTCTTTATGATTCAAATCCAAGTGAGAATGATGATGCAAAGCTCATCGGTGTTGTTGAAGAAATAAATGATGATATTTACTCAATTGCCGGCGGTGCGAGCGAAAAGGGTACGGGCGGTTTTCAAACGAAAATTAAAGCCGCACAAATTGCAACGGATGATGGTATACCGGTAATAATTATGAACGGTGAAAAGCCTACCGATTTATATAAGGTGCTTTCAGGTGAAAGTATAGGTACATATTTTAAGGCAAAGGGTGATAATAATGCTTGAACAGTTAGGGATAAACGCAAAAAAAGCATCGGCAAATTTGGCAGGTGCATCAACCGAACTTAAAAATAAAGCACTTGAAGCTATTGCAAATGCGCTTGTAGATAATGCTCAAAAAATTATTGATGCAAATAAAGTTGATTATAATGCGCAACTCGGAATTCTTGACGGTGGAATGCTTGACAGGCTTATGCTTGATTTTGACAGAATTAAGGGTATGGCAGACGGTTGTATTCAGGTTATGAAGCTTGATGACCCATGCGGCAGAGTACTTGAAACAGTTGAAAGGCCTAACGGACTTGTTATTAAAAAAGTAAGTTGCCCTATGGGTGTTATAGGTATTATTTATGAGGCAAGGCCTAATGTTACTGCCGACGCGGCTGCTCTCTGTTTAAAAAGCGGCAATGCTGTTATTCTTCGCGGCGGAAAAGAAGCAATTCATTCAAATATTGCTATTTCCGATGTTATGAGAGAAGCGGTTAAATCAGTAGGTATTGATGAAAATGCAATTCAGCTTGTGCATGATACATCAAGGCAGTCATCAACAGAGCTTATGAAGATGAAAGGCACGCTTGACTGCCTTATTCCAAGGGGAAGTAAAAGGCTTATTCAGGCGGTTGTGGAAAATGCGAGTGTTCCTGTTATCGAAACAGGTTCAGGCAATTGCCATATTTATGTTGATGAAAGTGCAAATGTTAACATGGCGGCTGAAATTATATTTAATGCGAAAACACAGCGCATAGGTGTTTGCAATGCCTGCGAAAGCCTTGTTATCCACGAAAATATTATTGAAAAGGCTTTGCCGGCAATAAAAGCAAAGCTTGATGAAAAAAATGTTATTATTCGCGGTGATGAAAAAGCAAGAGCGGTTTGCCCTGATATTGAAAAGGCGAGCGAGGAAGATTTCGGCACAGAATATCTTGATTACATTATCAGTGTTAAAACAGTTTCTTCACTTGATGAAGCGATAGAACATATAAATAAATATTCAACAGGCCATTCCGAAGCCATTATTACGGAAAATAAAGATAATGCAGATAAGTTTATGAAACTTATTGATTCGTCTTCTGTTTACCATAATGCATCAACAAGGTTTACAGACGGCGGCGAATTCGGTTTGGGTGCGGAAATAGGTATTTCCACCCAAAAACTGCACGCAAGAGGGCCTATGGGACTTAGGGAACTTACTACTACTAAATATCTAATTTTTGGAGACGGACAAATCAGATGATAACGGATGAGGAAAGGCAGAAGATGCGTAAAAAGCGTCAGCGTGCCAGAAAACGAAAAAAAATCAGAAAAAATATTTTACTCACTCTTGCAGTGATAATAATATTATTGGCTGTTTTTGTGATAACAATTAAAATTGTTAACCCTGATTTTTTTGAGGCTTTGTATGACGGCGGCAAGGGACAGCAGGTAATTGAACTTATTGATTCAAAAATATTAGGCAAAACCACCGAAACACAGCCGCAAAGCACTACTGAAAAAGAAACTACAACAAAAGTGCGCGAAACAAACAAGGTAAATTATGATTATGATGATTTCGGCGTGTTCGCATTTGATACATCACTGCAAGGTAATCAAGTGGGTAATTTGCTTAATAAAACAGGTGGTGCCGTAACTTACAGTTCATCATATATTTATTATTCTGTCAGCGGCAAGGGCATTTTTCGCTTTGAACCTAATGAAGAAAAGAATTCAAATGTTATTAAAGGTAATTATAATTTTAAATATCTCAATGTGCTCGGCGATTATCTTTATGCGGTTGATACAGACAGTGCAACGCTTAAAAAATTCCCTGTTTCCGGCGGTGACAGCGTAACTGTAAGCGATAATATCGCATTTGCATATTTATATAATGATAAAATTTATTTTGTTTCAACCGATAACAGCGTAGGTTTTATAAATTTGAATGATTTTCAAAAAACGATTTTATATACTGCTTCGGCTGATAAGACGGTATCATTTGCAGGCATTTCGCTTTACAGAATATTTTTTGTAACTCACGATAATGTTGCAAATTATGATGAATATATCACCGTTAATATGAGTGATGCAAATGATGTACTCAATTGGCACGATGATACAAATAATAATGATATAGTTAATATGTCATTAGAATGTGGATTTATGTATTATTACAGAAAAAATGATGATTCATCATATTCACTTTGCAGAAAAAAATTCGGCTCTGAAAATGAAGTTGTTTTAGTTGAAAACTGCTCTGTTACAGATTATCCCGTTGTTTATTCAAACAGGCTTTATTTTAGCGAACTTGACGGTTCAAAGTTTAAAGCAAGAGAGCTGAATATGAATTCAAACAAAGTTAAAACAATGCTTTCTACATCCGATTGCGACAGCACGGGTTCTATCGGTATCGGATATGGCTATCAATATGTATTTTTAATCGGCAGTAAGAGTGAAAACAGCGAATCTGTATGTAAAGCAAGTTGTATTTACACCTCTTCTTCCGGGGATAATACCTTAAGCTTTAACGGTGAAAAGCTTACTTATTAAATTATTATTTGAGGAAAGTTTATGGACAAGTACAAAAAATTAGCGTCAAATACAATAATATTTGCAATAGGCACTTTTTCTTCAAAGGTACTTTCTTTTTTGTTGATGCCGTTTGTTACAAGAATGATGGGAGCGGGCGATTATGGTGCTGCTGATTTGGTTCAGCAAACCGTTAATGTGCTTATTCCTATTGTAACATTGCAGGTTAACAGTGCTGCGCTCAGATTTGCACTTGATAAAGCGACAAATAAAGCAGATGTATTCAAGGTCGGAGTTAGGACTACTTTTGCCGGATTTGCGGTATTTTTGCTGTTTACTTATCCTTTAAGCATGCTTACAATCAATGATTTCCATTTAGGCGATTATATAATTTTAATTATTGCCTTTGTTTTGGTTTCAAGCCTTAGACAGCTTTGCCAGCAATTTGTCAGAGGTAGCGGTCATGTTAAGCTTTATTCGCTTGACGGTATCCTTGCAACAGCAACAACACTTGCATTCACAATATTATTCCTCGGTCCGTTTAAATGGGGTGTAACGGGATATATCGTTGCCATAATTGCATCTGATGCTTGCTCGGTTGTATTTTATTTTGCCACAGCAAAGCTTTACAGATATGTGAGATTTAATAAACTTAAAGATAAGGGCATTGCTTTTCAAATGCTTAAATATTGCGTGCCGCTTATTCCTACCGTTGTACTGTGGTGGATAATAAATGTGTCTGACAGATATATGGTAACATATTTTATTTCATCTTCTGCCAACGGACTTTATACTGCCGCATCTAAAATACCTAATTTTGTAATACTTTTTTCGCAAATATTTATTGATGCTTGGCAGCTCAGTGCGGTTGATGAATATGACCAAGAGGGCGGTGCTCAATTCTTTACCAAGGTATTTCGTGCTTATTCGGGCGGTGTATTTGCAGTGGCCTCCGTGCTTATATTTATGTGCCAAATTATTACCAGAATACTTGTGGCAAAGGATTATTATGAATCTTGGCAATTTGTACCTATTCTTATTATTGCTACAACTTATTCGTGTATCGTTAACTTCCTTGCCTCCGTATATATGGCAAAGAAAAAGAGCCTTATGTCACTTGTTACCGCTATGAGCGGCGCTGTCACGAACTTTGTATTAAATCTTGTGTTTATTCCGCGTATGGGTGCTAACGGTGCAGCACTTGCTACTGTTTGTGCATTCCTTGTTGTATTTGTAACAAGGGGCATTGATACAAGAAGATATATTAAAATTGACTTTAAATTACCTGTGCTTTTGAGTGAAACCGCTGTTCTTGTTTCGCAATCCGTACTTCTTCTTAAATTCGGAAATACATTGTGGATTTATGGTGTTGAAGCTGCGCTTGTTGTAGTGATGATTCTTCTGAACTTAAAGCCTATTAAGGAACTTGTAAATCTTCTTTTAGCTAAATTTATTAAGAAAAAGAAGTCATAATATGAACAATGATATATTACAGTTGCAAAAAGCATAATTTTAGTATATAATGTACAAAGAACATAGCAAAAATAACTGAAAATATAATTTTTTTTGGAGGATTTGTATGGAAAAGATGACTGTTTCGCAAGCAAAGAAAGCTATCAGCGATAAGCTTAGTCATTTCTTTGGTGTAGATACAAAAACAGCAACAGACGCTCAATATTACAAAGCAGTTGCACTTATTGTTCGTGACAGACTTTCACAGATGAACAGTGATTTCAGGCAAGAAGCTAAAGGGCAGGACAGCAAAGAAATTTATTATCTTTGTATGGAATTCCTTATGGGCCGCTCACTTAAAAATAATCTTTACAATCTTGATTTAACAGATACATTTAAAAAAGCACTTGAATCATTTGATGTAAGCCTTGATAAGCTTTATGAAAAAGAGCCTGATGCAGGACTTGGTAACGGCGGTCTTGGCAGACTTGCAGCTTGCTATCTTGACGGTCTTGCTACAAACGGTTTTCAGTCAATGGGTTATTCAATCAGATATGAAGCAGGCATTTTCAAGCAAAAGCTTGTTGACGGCTGGCAGACTGAACTTCCTGATTTCTGGCTTCCGGGCGGTGATGTTTGGCTTGTTCCGCGTGATGAAAGAAGTGTTGAAGTTAAGTTTGAAGGTTGGGTTGATGAAAGCTGGGACGGTGATTTCCACCATGTTGATTACAGAGATTGCAACACTGTAACAGCAGTTCCTTATGATATGTATGTTTCAGGTAAAGGCAAGGGTGTTTCTAGGCTTCGTCTTTGGGCATCAAGAAAACCGGAACTTGATATGGGCCTTTTCAATTCGGGTTCATATGTTAAGGCTATGGAGCAAAGTGCTATGGCTGAAGCTATTTCTAAAGTTCTTTATCCTGCCGATAATACACCTGAAGGCAAGTCGCTTCGCCTTCGTCAGCAATATTTCCTTGTTTCAGCGTCAATTCAGGATATTATTCAGCGTCACCTTACTAGATACGGTACACTTGATAATCTTCCTGATAAAGTTGCAATTCATATTAACGATACGCATCCAACAATGGCAATTCCTGAACTTATGAGAATTATGCTTGATGAATGCGGATATGATTGGGACACTGCTTGGTCGTTGGTAACAAGAACTGTGGCTTATACCAACCATACAGTTATGAAAGAAGCACTTGAGTGCTGGAGTGAAGATCTTTATAAGCGTCTTCTTCCTCGTATTTATTCAATTACTAAAGAAATTGATAATCGCTTCCGTGCATATGTTTGGGGCGCAACAGGCGACGCAGATAAGGTTGAAAGAATGGCTATTGTTTCAGGCGGCGTTGTAAGAATGGCTAACCTTTGTGTTGCAGGTTCACATTCTGTAAACGGTGTATCGGCACTTCATTCTGAAATTCTTAAAGATACTGTATTTAATGATTTTTACACCATCACCCCTGAAAAGTTCACAAATGTAACAAACGGTATTGCATTTAGAAGATGGATTTGCCAGTCAAATCCTAAGCTTACTTCATTTATTACCGAACTTATCGGTGACGGATTTATTACAAAGAGTGATGAACTCCTTAAACTTCGTGAATTTAAAGATGATAAGCAGGTTCTTGACAGGCTCGCAGCAATCAAGCTTGCAAATAAAGAGAGATTTGCAGATATAGTTAAAAAGAGAAACGGTATTGAACTTGACCCTACATCTATATTTGATGTTCAGGTTAAAAGACTTCACGAATACAAGAGGCAGCAGCTTAATGTTCTCAACATTATTGCCGAATATCAAATGCTCAAGGCTAATCCTAATATGGAATTCCAGCCGAGAACATACATTTTTGCATCAAAAGCAGCTCCGGGCTACTTTATGGCCAAGAAGATTATTGAACTTATTGATGCACTTTCAAAGGTTGTTAATAATGACCCTGATATTAAAGGCAGAATTAAAGTTGTATTTATGGAAGATTACAATGTTTCTCTTGCTGAAAAGCTTATGCCTGCGGCAGATATTTCAGAGCAGATTTCACTTGCCGGCACAGAAGCATCAGGCACCGGTAATATGAAGCTTATGTTAAATGGTGCTGTTACTCTCGGTACTCTTGACGGTGCAAATGTTGAAATTCACGATGCTGTCGGTGATGATAATATCTTTATCTTCGGTTTGAAAACTCCTGAGGTTATGCAACTTCAAAAGAAGGGTTATAATCCTATGGAATATATGTATAATAATGATGTGCTTAAATCTGCTGTTGAATTTATTCAGGCAGGGGTTAACGGTAAAAGCTTTGGTGAAATCAGCTCATCACTTATGAATGTTGACCAATATATGGCACTTGCTGATTTTGCAGATTACCAAAAGGCACAGCAATTGTCTGCTAAGGCATATCAGGATAAAGAAAAGTTTGCAAGAATGTCGCTTATGAATATCAGCGGTGCAGGTATATTCAGTGCTGACCGTTCAATTATGGACTATGCGAATAATATTTGGCATACACAGCCGGTTAAGTTTAAGGAAGAAACACCTAAAGCTTCTAAAAAATCAGCTACTATGCAAGCCGAAGCAAAGAAGCCTGCAAAAAAGAGTGCTGCAAAGAAAGCTGAACCTAAAAAGGAAACAGCAAAAAAGCAGACTAAAAAGCCTGCAAAAAAATCCAAGTAATCATTTTATTATAATTAAAAGAGGTTAATTAAATTAACCTCTTTAGTTTTGTATAGAGGTTTGAAGTGCAGATATATAATTCACGAGATAAGTCATATAAATCAATAATTTCGGCAATTGCAACAAATGAAAAATGCAAATTTCGTATTATAGTTCCAAGAGATGTGAAATGCTGCGGCGCGTGCCTTGCCATAACAAAGGAAAGTGAGCAAACAGCTTATTATAATATGTTTTGGGCAGGAATGTGCGGTGAGAATTTTGAATATTGGGAGCTTCATTTTTATGCCACCACACCGGGACTTTATTTTTATCATTTTGAGCTTGATACCCCTTGGGGCAAAAGCTATATTAAAAATGCAGGTGAGGGTAGGGGTGAACTTAATGCATTTTTGCCTGATTTTCAGCAAACCGTGTATGATGAAAATTTTGTCACACCTGACTTTTTAAAAGGGGGAATAATGTATCAAATTTTCCCGGATAGATTTTTCAAATCAAATCAAGAAAAGAAAAATGTGCCAACCACACGCGTTTTGCGCAAATGGGGCGATACTCCTTATTGGAATGAGGAGCAGATGAACGGTATTTGGAATAATGATTATTTCGGCGGTGACCTTAAAGGAATTGAAGAAAAATTACCTTATATAGCAGATTTGGGCGTTACCTGTATTTATCTGAACCCTATTTTTGAATCACATTCAAACCATAGATATGATACTGCCGATTATGAAAAGGTCGACAGCCTTTTAGGTGATGAAAATGACCTTAAGAGCCTTTGCAAAAAAGCAAAGGAAAAGTATGGAATAAGTATAATACTTGACGGTGTATTCAGCCATACAGGTTGCGACAGCAGATATTTTAATATGTATAATCATTATAATGATGTGGGGGCATATAACAGCAAGCAAAGCCCATATTATTCATGGTACAAATTCATAAATTGGCCTGATGATTACCATTCCTGGTGGGGTATTAAGCTTTTGCCGGAAGTTATTGAAGAAGATGAAAGTTACAGAAATTACATTTGCGGTAAAAACGGAATACTGAAAAAATGGCTTAAATGCGGCATTGCGGGTTACAGGCTTGATGTTGCAGATGAATTGCCTGATATTTTTCTTGATGATTTAAGGAAATCCGTAAAATCGGAAAATCCTAATGCTATTATTATCGGCGAAGTGTGGGAGGATGCCACAAATAAATTTGCTTACGGGCAGAGAAGAAAGTATCTTCTCGGCGAAGAGCTTGACAGTGTAATGAATTACCCGTTTGCAGATGCGGTGTTGGACTTTGTTCGTTTTGCTAACGGTGACAGCTTTTTTAACAGCGTTATGTCAATAGTTGAAAACTATCCGCCGCAGGTATTAAGCGTTCTGATGAATCATATCGGAACTCACGATACTGTGCGAGCAATTACCCGCCTTGCAGGTGAAAATCCTGACGGACACGACAGAACTTGGCAGTTTGAGCATAATACTCTTTCAAAATTCGATTATTTAAGGGGCGTTTCTATGATGAAAATTGCTTCCCTTATTCAGTTTACACTTCCTGGTGTACCGTCAATATATTACGGTGATGAAATCGGTATGCAGGGTATGAAAGACCCGTTTAACCGCGGATGTATGGCTTGGGATGATGTAAACTATGAACTTTTGAAGTGGTATAAGCGTCTTGGGCAAATCAGGCACAGCTCAAAAGCTTTTATAAACGGTGATTTTGAAAAAGTTTATTGTGACGGTGGAGTTATTGCATATTCACGCAACTGCGAATCTGACAGTGTTTTGGTTGCAATAAATAATTCAAATGAAAGTAAAAAAATATTTGTCGGCACACAGTGGGATAATTCCTATTCGCTTTTTGATGAAATATGTGTTGACGGTTTTATAACCTTACCGCCTTATAGATATACTTTAGTTTCAAAACAAAATAAATAAAATAACCCCGCTGTTTTCTTTCGATATGAAAGCTAACAGCGGGGCTATTTTTTTTAATATAGCATAAATTATATATACTCAACATTTTCGCTTGATTTAAACATCATTATAAAAGGAATAATAAGCAATGCGCTTGCGATAAAAACACTTTTAACATCAAGATATTTTGTTACTACCGCACCCACAATTGCACCTATAACAAAAAACAGATTTATGCCATAATAGGTCAAGCTTCTTATTGCGATACTTTTATCTTTCTTGCTTAATCCTAAAAAAAGGAGTTCCGTACCGCTTCTTAAATTGCCGGTGCACATTGTTGTTGCAACGGTGTTACCGTTTATAACTCTGAAACTTTCAACCTGAAGTGAGCATACAAACGATACCATAACATTAACAAAGGTGTTGCCCTTGCCGCTTGGAATGAAACCGCATATTATCAGGATAATTATTTCTGCCAAAACAATTATTTGCCGCCAGTGCATATGCGTGTTTTTTTTAAGCGTTGCCTTAATTACTTCGGAAATTAAGATGCCAAGTGCAAATGCAAGGATAGGCACAACATAATGTATTACCCTTTCAAAATCGCCCTTTGCAATATTTATGCCCATAAGTACAATGTTGCCCGTTTGAGCGTTTGCAAATACACCGCCGCGCGTGATATATGTATAAGCATCAAGAAAGCCGCCGCAAAGTGCAAGCATTATGCCGAGTATGAAATTTTCACTCATTTGTTTTTCTTTGAATTTTTTATTTAATTCCATGTTAGAAATCCTTGTGTAAAATACATATGTTAAGCGGACGAAGTGTTTTCGTCCGCCCAATGTTATACTCTTGCCACCATTTCACCGTATTCTTCTTTACTCTTTTTGATGAATTCTTCAACCTGTGTTGCACTTGGCATAGCGTCAGAGCATGAATGTGCGCTGATAAGAATTGAGGCAGAAGCTGAGCCGAATTCAAGACATTCAATTATTTCTTTTCCTTGAAGCAAGCTGTAAAGGAAGGATGAACCGTAACCGTCACCGCCGCCGAAACCTTTAAGCTTAACAGCAGGGAATGGCTTGATAGAATAGAATTTACCGTCATTTGTATATGCGGTTGAACCCTCTTTACCGTGCTTGATAACGCAGATGGCTGCACCGAATGACTGCCAATATTTTGCAGATTCAGGGTCGGAATCTTTGACACCTACAATGCCTTCGGTTAAATCAAATTCTTCTCTTGAACCCATTATAATGTCGGCATTTTGTGCTACAAGGCTGTAATATACGGCGATTTCATCTTTTGAAGTCCAGGTGTATTCCCTGTAATCAATATCAAATACAATGCGAACATTATTCTTTTTTGCAAGCATCATAGCTTTAAGGCAAGCTTCTCTTGACGGTGATTTTGCAAGTGCTGTACCACTGATTACAATCGCTTTTGCCGATGCTATGTATTCTTCGTCTATATCTTCGGCAGCCAAACAAAAGTCTGCAACATTGTCACGATACATAAGTATGGATGATTTTTCTTTTGAAAGAATTTCCGTAAATGTAAGGCCGATACATTCACCGTTCTTTGCTCTTGTTACATGGCTTGTATCAATACCCTCTTTTTCAAAATAGTTAACTACAAAATCGCCGAATTGGTCATTGCTGACACATCCGCAAAAGCCTACTTTGCAGCCAAGCCTTGCAAGGCCTACTGCAATGTTTGCAGGTGAGCCGCCGACATATTTGTTGAAATTTGATGATTCGCTGAGTGGCATATACATATCTGTCGGATTAAAGTCAATAGCAATTCTGCCGATTGGAATAAAGTCAAGTGGCTTTGACATATCAAATTCTACATATTTCATAAATTTTACCTCTCATATATACAAATAATATTGTTAAGCTTTATTGTCTGTGCCGAAAATCAAAATGTGCTTTTTGGCATTTTGATAAGCACCCTCAACTTCAGCACCCTGCAAATCATAGTATCCGCTTATTTCACCTTTTTCATAGGCAGATTTAACTGTATGCTCAACACTGTCAAAAGTAGCAGTTGCAATATTTATTTTTTTTATACCGGTATGCGAACAGCGTACAAAATCATCAGGTGTAATTCCTGTGCCGCCGTGCAAAACAAGCGGTAATTTTGTATTTTTTTCAACTTCTTCCAGTATATCAAATCTGAGCTTTGGTGTGCTTTTGTAATTTCCGTGTGCATTGCCTATTGCAATTGCAAGTGCATCAACACCTGTTTCTTTTTCAAATTTAACTGCGTCTTCAGGTTTTGTGCAGTTAATGGCAATGTCTTCGCTTCCGTCTTCAGAACCGCCCACACAGCCTATTTCTGCTTCAACATCCGCACCGTATTTTTCAGCAAGTTTTATAACTTCTTTTGTAACTTTAATGTTTTCGTCAAGCTCCAAGTGTGAACCGTCAAACATAACAGAAGTAAAGCCAAGTTCAAGTGCTTGGCTGATTTTTTCAATGGTTTTGCCGTGGTCAAAATGGACTGCAACAGGTGTTTTGGCATATTTGGCACTTGCTACCATAAGCGGCCCTATAAGTTCAAGCGGACTTTGTTTGAGCCTGACTTCCGCTATTTGCAAAATAACAGGCGCATTAAGTTCCTCACTTGCCTTCAGTACACCAAGCACCATTTCCATATTTGCTACTGAAAATGAGCCAACAGCATAGTTGCCTTTTTGTGCATCGGCTAAAAGCTTACTCATGTTTACAAGCATATTATTTTTACCCTCTTAAAATAAAATGGGCGAGTTGACAGTAAGCCGAGTTCTGTCGTGGGCAATTATCTATCTAGTTGCAAAATTACTCTTGCAATCAAGCCATCCTTCGAAGTTATGTGTCGAGCAAACAACCCTTCAGTCGATGTTGCAGTGAATAGGGTTTACATGGCAGGGAATGTTTCCACCCCCTCGGTGAGCTCTTACCTCGCCTTTCCACCCTTACCTGCTAAATATAACAGGCGGTATATCTCTGTTGCACTTTCCCTAAGGTCACCCTCGGCGGCCGTTAGCCGTTATTCTGCTCTGTACTGCTCGGACTTTCCTCATACCGATAATTCGGCACGCAATTGCCAAGTCAACTCGCTTCTTCTATTTTAAGGTAATTTATTATTCATGTCAATATATTTTATAAAATGGTAGTTGAAATAGTTTTAAATATGTAGTATATTCTTTAGTAGAATTGGAGGCGATTGTATGCCACGCTTTGAAAATGAAGATTTTGACCCTAAAAAAAGAAGCAGGGAAGATATAGACAGAACAGTTCCTAAAGATGAAGATTATTATAATTATTCACCTATGGATGTTGACCTTAATTTTAATTCTAAAAAAAGAGACGATGTTGTAGTTGATAATCAGCGAAAAAGCTCAAATTATGGGAATTATCAGCTTGATGATAAAGGCGATGTCACCTTTAAGAGTGAAACTATTGATGATTTCAGCAGAAGCGGCAGTCATTCAAAAGCTTTAAAGGGTAATTTTGCAAAGTCAAACAACAGCAGACCTAATCATCATTTTGACAACAAACCCGGTAAAAACAAAAGGCACAGCAGTAAAAATGGCAAGAAAGCAAAGGCTGTTTTGGCAGTTATTTTGGTGCTTGTTCTTATTATAGTAGGCTCGGTATTTCCGGTTCTTGCAAGAGTTAATTATGACGAGAAAAAAGAAGATAAGTATGTTACCGCAAGCGATTTGAAAAATGATTCGTCGGTTAAAAATATTCTTCTTTTAGGCGTTGATGCCAGAAATGGTGAAAATGCCGAGCAAACACGAAGTGATACTATGATGATTGTAAGCGTTGATTCAAAGCATCATTCTATAAAGCTTGTGTCGTTTCTTCGTGATACTTGGGTGTATATTCCGTCACTCGGGCATGAGCAAAGGCTCAATGCGGCATGCTCTGACGGGGGATATAAAAATGTAGTTGAAACTATTGAATATAATTTCGGTATAGATGTTGAAGGATATGTGGTAACCGATTTTGAAATGTTTAAGGTGCTGGTGGACAGCCTTGGCGGTGTTAAAATTGATGTTACCGAAAAAGAAGCTAAAGAAGTTACAAATCATCCGAAAAGATATGGCGATGTTACACTTGAATCCGGTAATAATAAACTTACCGGTGAGCAAGCACTTGCTTATTGCAGAATAAGGAAGATTGATACCGATTTCGTCAGAACTCAAAGGCAGCGTACGGTTATGAGTGCGATACTTAAAAAAGCACTCACAAATCCTTTTAAACTTTATAAAATGGCATATAACAGTGCACCGTATATTGAAACCGATTTATCAAAGGGTGAACTTATGGGGCTTGTGTCAAAAGCAGGTACTTGCGTATTTAATATTCACCAAACAAGCGTTCCTTTTGACGGAACTTGGGATTATGCAACTATTTGGGGCAACAGTGTTATTAAAATCAATACAGAAAAAAATAAGGACAAACTTATTGACTATATTTATAACTTATCTTCAGCCGATATTAAAGCACAGGAAAAATCAGATGAATAATGTTAACAAAAAAGGCAACGAATAAAAGTCGTTGCCTTTTTGTTTTTTATCATTTATCAAAAGAAGGATTGAACGCATAGTAGTTTTTACTGTCAAGTTTATCCGTAACAAGCCTTAAGCCTTCACCGAAACGCTGGTAATGCACAATTTCTCTTTCACGCAGAAATTTAATAGGCTCAATAATATCAGGGTCGTCAACAAGGCGCAAAATGTTATCATATGTTACCCTTGCTTTTTGCTCTGCTGCCAAATTTTCATTTAGGTCGCCGATTGTGTCACCCGTTGATGCAATTGATGCGGCATTCCACGGTGAACCGCTTGCGGCAGTCGGGTAAACACCTGCTGTGTGGTCAACAAAATATGCCATAAAATTAGGATTTTTTTCAATTTCGTCTTCGGTTAAATTGCGGGTGAGCTGATGCACCATAGTGCCTATCATTTCAAGATGCCCTAATTCTTCCACACCGATGTCCGTCAATAAACCTTTAAGCTCCGGATACGGCATTGAATAGCGCTGTGAAAGATAGCGAAGTGAAGCGCCTAATTCACCCTGAGGTCCACCGTATTGGCTTATTATTATCGAAGCGGCTTTTGGGTTTGGGTGTTTTATATTGATTGGATATTGCAATTTTTTTATATAACTAAACAAATAATCAACTCCTTAAATTACTTGTTTATTCTATGAAAAAATAAATTGTTTGTTACACGGTGGCAAGAAATGCTATGGAAATGGAGCAAAAGAGAGCTGAAAATATCCGTAAGCAGTTTCTTGATATGCTTGATAATGCAAGCAATAATCTTTATAACGGTAACAGAGGAAGAAATTTTGAAGATGTTAATTATGATAAGACATCCGAAGAAAAATACTCAAGAGATATAGATTATTCAGAATACTTGGAATTTAAGTGCGATTTTGAGGAAGTTCAATCAATTGATGTTTTATATTCTGTAAACGAAAAAATAACCGCTTTGTTTTTGAAAAACAAGCGGTTATTTTTTGCTCTTTTAGAGGCCGGCTGTCTATCTGATAAGCCATTTGTCTATATTTTTATTATCATAAAAAATTGATAAAGTATATAGTTGTTTTATAAGTTGTTTTTTGTTTTAAAATTATCTATTACGGTGTAATAACGCTCATACGCTTTTTTAACTGCATCTTCCCAGCTTATATAAATTTGGCTTTGCGCGTTTTTGCCCACTGTTTTGAGCAATTCCTTATTTTCCATAATTGTATTCAGTGTGTTTTTTATGGAATGTGCGCTTTCAACACATAAAAAGCCTGTTTTTCCGTCTTCCACACCTTCTGCCGCACAACTGCCACGCACCAAAAGGCTTGGCGTTGCGCATGCTGCGGCTTCCCTTACGACTAATCCGTTTGTATCAAATGTTGAAGGGAAAAGAAGTAAATCCGAAATTCCGTAATATCCCAAAAGTTCGTTTCTGTCTAATATTTTTCCTGTCCAAATAACATAATCGAAAAGCCCGCATTTACGAATTTTCTTTTTAATGGCATTTTCATCAGCACCGAAGCCGAGCATAATAAGCCTAAACTCTTTGCCTTCGTTTTTAAGCATTGCACAGGCATCAAGAATAAGTTCTATATTTTTGTACCAAATCATTCTGCCGGTGTAGATGAAAAGAGGAACATCATTTGGTATATTGTGTTTTCTTTTAATCAGTGCAATATCATCATCGCTTACATTGGTGACAGGTAAGTCGCAACCGTTAGGCATAACAACATAATCGCCAGTATAACCTACTTTTCTTAATGAATCTACCGTACCTTTACTCGTTACCCATACTTCGTCAGCCGCATTTATATTATTGAGCAGGAAACGGTACGCAAAATCCCTTGCAGGTTTTGTAGGGATTCGTCTGTCAA
>OHRS01000487.1_pt1 | contig 21217 bp, 17 predicted proteins | sample 1578441 | NCBI WGS metagenome assembly OHRS01 (sample SAMEA3879592, study PRJEB24766) | human gut metagenome | biome: human-associated habitat; feature: feces | place: USA | collected 1985/1987
AGGCTTAAAGTCTGACTGGTACTGGTCCTCCTCGGAGTTCTGCGACCTTCCGGCGGACTACGCTCTTTTTGTGAATGTGAGCAACGGCCGCGTGAACCTCGACCGTAAGAGCAGCAGACTTAGTTTCGTGCGTCCGGTCTTGGCTTTCTGACCTATTTACCTATTCAGCCTATTTATCTATTATGCGGCGTAGCCGCTCGTTGATAAAGGCTGAATACCCGCGAAGCGGGTCGGATTTACAAACGGAATTGTGGCAACGGCCGCTTGCAGTCTTTGCCCCGCAAGGAAGATAAAAACAAGTAACGTAAAGTTAAAATAAAAAGTGTGACAATGAAACGAAATATCCTACATACCCTTTGGGCGGCGGCACTGCTGCTGACCGGCTGCACGCAGGAGGAGCTTCCCCTGCCCGGTGCTGACAATGCCGCACCGCTCGCCATCACCATCACCGACGGCGGCTATGCCCTGACAACTTCGGCTGACGGCTCGCAGAAAGCCGCTACCCGTGCTACCGAGGACGGTTACCGTACCGAGTTTACCGCCAGTGACGCCTGCGGACTCTACCTTGTGCGCAATGGGGCGATAGTCTATGACAATGTGAAACTCACCGCCACAGCAGGCACGAACGGCAGTCTTACCTGGCAACCCGAAGCGGGCGTAACCCTTGCCGGCGGAATGGCGGGCGAGAAGTATTTCCTCTACTATCCCTATCAAGAGACAGCGAAGATGGCGGGCAAGGTAAATGCCACCGACACCACGAGCGATGGCGATTTCTTCGCCACGCTTATCAATGACTGGCAGCCGGAAGCTGATCAGAGCGACTACACGCAAGGCTACACAGCCTCCGACCTCATGACCGCCACGGGCTCGGGAAGCAAAGCCGACGGCAAGCTCTCGCTCTCATTCTCCATGACCCACCGCATGGCACTCGCCGTAGTCGAAATGCCCAAGACGGTGTATAAGTTCACCGACACCTCCATTCCCGACTATGTGATTGCTACTACAGCCGATTTCAGTGGAGAGGCCAAGCCCTGCCGCAATACGGACGGCACATACCGCTACTTCGTCCGTCCCGGACAAGGCAATACCGTAACCCTCACCGGCAGCTATGCCGACGGCAAGAAGGAGTTTTTCATCACCCCGAACAATATCAGCGTAAGCTCATACAAGACCTATAAGGTGGACGGAGCACCGACGATTGACAAAGATCACAATTTGCAAGTAGGGGACTACCTCCTTGCCGACGGCAATATTGTAGGCAAAGACGAAACTTTGACCGAAGAACAGAAAGCAAGCGTTATCGCCATCGTGTTCCATGCCGGTCATCACGAAAACGATGCCTCCGATTACTCCGCCACCGGTATCGGTCAGCAGAAGTGCCACGGCTATGCCGTTGCCTTGCAGGATGCCACAAACGGTTATTGTCAGTGGGGCGTTTACGGAACCGAGTTGGGTTGCTGCCCCACGGATGGAAGCGGAAAAAAACAGAACAATTACTCTGCACCTGACATCGACTGGAGCGGCTACGCCTGGACACAGAAAATCATCACCGCTGCCGGCGGCAAGGACAAGTTGAATGCCACCGAAGATTCCGGTTATCCTGCCACCTACTATGCCGTTGTGGATTATGCGCACAAAGTCCCGTCCCCTGCCAACAGCACCGGCTGGTTTTTGCCCTCCATCGGCCAGATGTGGAATGTTTATCAAAACCGCGCTTCTTTGTTTGAAGGCAAGACAGTGGTATCAGGCTTAAAGTCTGACTGGTACTGGTCCTCCTCGGAGTTCTGCGACCTTCCGGCGAGCGGCGCTCTTTATGTGAGTGTGAGCGGCGGCAACGTGTACAACTACAGTAAGGACGACAGGAATAGTTACGTGCGTCCGGTCTTGGCTTTCTGACCTATTTACCTATTCAATCTATTTATCTATTTGCGGCGTAGCCGCTCGTTGATAAAGGCTGAATACCCGCGAAGCGGGTCGGAAAAATTTTTGAAAAATCGAGTTATGGCATTATCCGAAGAATTACCCCTATACCGCGACACTTACCGGTTGTTGAACAACCTGTTGATCCTGACGCAGGATTTTCCGCGCTTCTTCCGCTACAGTATGGGCAGCCGTATGGTGGATTTGACTTTGGATATGCTTTCTCTGATTTACAAGGCGAACAGCAGCTATGAAAAAGTGGGCGTATTGACCGAATTTCTCGACCGTTACCGCATGTTGCAGATGCTTTTCCGCGTATGTGTGGAGCAGAAGGTCATTACCGAGCGCAAATACGCCTCGTTCGGGCTGCTGTTGGAGAAGATAGGCAAGCAGGCTACGAGCTGGAAACAATATAACGAACGCGGAATGAAGAAACAGGAAGATAAAAGGCAATGATTTATCAGTCGGGATTCGGGCGGTCAAGGCTTCCCGAAGCGAACTGTTTATTATTGAAAAAGGGTTGTCGGCAGGCTTTCCTCGTGCAGGGAGGCTCGCAAAGACAAAAACAGACAACATTTACTGGTCCTCCTCGGAGTTCTACAACAATCCGGCGAACAACGCTCTTTATGTGAATGTGAACAACGGCAACGTGAACAACAACAATAAGAACAACAGAAATAGTTACGTGCGTCCGGTCTTGGCTTTTTCAATAAAAACTTTACGATAAACAAAATGGTATAGCGATATGGAGTTGCAACAAAGTCTTTTTACAGATGAGGAACTCGGAGGCATTCCGTTGGAGGATGTCTTCGAGGCGTATTTCGAGTGCCGTAAAAAGAAACGCAATACCTGCAATGCCCTTGCCTTCGAGAGCGATTACGAACGCAGGTGTGTGGAACTGTGGCGGGAAATCAATGCCGGCACATACCGCCCTTCGCGTTCCATCGCTTTCATTATCAACAAACCCGTGAAACGGGAGATTTTCGCCGCCGACTTCCGCGACCGTGTTGTACACCACCTCATAGCCCACAGGCTCGTTCCGCTTTTGGAAGAGAAGTTCATCGATGACAGTTACAGTACCCGCAAGGGAAAGGGTACGCTCTACGGCATAGAACGGGTGGAAGAACATATCCGGCTCTGCTCCGAGAACTACACGCGGGATTGCTATATCCTGAAAATAGACATCCGTTCGTTCTTCATGAAAATATCGAAGAGGCGGCTGTATGACCTGACCGAAGAACTCTTGCACGAACGCTACGGGGGAAACGACCTGGCGATACTGCTCTATCTGCTCCGTGAGACGATATTCAACCGTCCGGAAAAGAACTGCATCCGCAAGACGCCTCCCCAAAGCTGGCGCGGATTGCCCAAAGACAAGAGCCTGTTCCATTCCGACGGCTCGTGCGGACTGCCTATCGGCAACCTGACAAGCCAGTTGCTCGCCCTTAACTTCCTGGACAGACTGGACCATCTCATCAGCGAAGAATGGGGCGTGAAGCACTACGGCAGGTATGTGGACGACATGGTGCTTGTCCATCCCTCGAAAGAGCACCTGATAGAGGTGAAAGCGAAAATTGCCGGCTGGCTCTCCGAACACGGGCTGTCGCTGCACCCGCGCAAGATCTATCTGCAACATTACACGAAAGGTGTCCTGTTTATCGGAGGGATGATACTTCCGGGGCGGAAATACCTGAGCAACCGCACAGTCGGCTTCTGCTACGATGCCATCGACCGCCTGAACCGCTTGGCGGCAGGCTCGCCCGATTACGTGAAAACCCACGGGGAGGAGTTTGTCAGTACGATAAACTCATATTTGGGAATGATGCGGCATTTTTCCTCCTACAACCTGCGGTGCAAGGTCATGAGCCGTATCGGTAAGGAATGGTGGCAGGTCATCTATTTTGCCGGACACTTGGAGAAAGTCGTGTTGAAAAAACGGTACAGACAGATTGAATGCAAAAAAGAGGAGATTTGTAATGAAATCAAAGAACTGAGGAGGACTGTATGACAGAACGCGAATTGATACAACAACAGCAGGAACTCGGCGACAGCCGTTTCCTCGTGACCCGGTCGGGCAAGTTTTTCTCCGCCTACGGTTGCGGGGCTTTCGCCTTGGCACGCGCCACAGGCTACCGTGTCATGCACCGGCAGCGTAAAGGCGGAAATTTTGTGCTGACCACAGGATTCCCGGAAAGCCATGTAGGGAAAGTGATGGAACAGATAATAGCCGCCGGAGGGAAAATCGACCGGCAGGACGACGGTTCTTTCGTCTTTTCCGGCATAGACGGCAGCGAAGCGGAGGCGTTGGTCTCCATCCCCGAAAAAACGGAGGGCGGGCAAGACCGCAAGGGCAGCAAAAGTTCGTATGACAACAGCCTGCAGGCTATGATACTCTCGTTCGACCTCTCTCGCTCCACCCCTATGGATGCCATGAACTTTATAGACCTGCTGCAAAAGAGGATTTACGATACAGATGTTTAATATGACCTTGTTATATATGAACAGAAACATACCCCTGCAAGCTAAAATCCTCTTCGGCTATATGATGTTAATGGCGGTCATCATCAGCATGGCCGCTATTCTTTTCCATGAACACGCACGCCTTCGGAAAATCGAGGCCGACACCTACGAAATCAGACAGGCACGCCGTGACATATCCGAGATACACCGCAACATCACGGTACTCGCCTCATTGGGCGAGAGCGTCATCGCTTGGGAGGATGAGGACTACCATGCCTACCAAACGAGACGGCTGAGGGTGGACAGCCTGCTGCAAATGCTGCAAACGAACCATAGCTACATATTCGGTCTGTCGCAGATAGATACCCTGCAACAGTTGTTGGCGGACAAGGAGACACACCTGCACCAAATCATGCAGGTGTTCCACCGGCAGGACAAAGCCGACAGCCTGCTGGTGAACCATCTGCCAGAAGCTGCAAGGCAAGCGACACAGACCCGTACCGTCGTGCAGAAGAAGAAAGGCATAGCCGGATGGTTCGGCGGCAAGGAAACGGTGCAAGTGCCCGCCTCGTCCGACAAGCTCCGCTCGCTGAACGAACAGCTTATCGCCCTGCAAGCGGAGCGGATACGCAACATGGAGAATTACACCGACAGCCTGCGCATCCGCAACAGGGAACTGAACCGCAAACTGTTCGCCCTGCTCGGTAACATCAGCGACCATGCACAAGCCGCCTTCCGGGACAGGGAAGAGCAGATAGCCCAAGCGCACCAACGCTCCACCTCCATCATCACCGGGCTGATCATCGCCGCCATCCTCCTGCTGGTGTTCTCGTACCTGATTATCCAGAAACATCTGAAACGGGATTCGCTGCTCAGGAAAAAGATGGAGGGTGTCATTGACCGGAATAATGAACTGCTGGAAACGCGTAAAAACGCCATACTTACTATCTCGCATGACATACGCGGCCCCCTGAACATCATTTACGGATATGTCGAACTGGCAAAAGATACCCGGGACAGGAAACGCAGGAATCACCATTTGGAAAATATCGAAACGGAGTGCAAACATATCCTGCACCTGCTGAACAATCTGCTGGACGTGTACCGCCTGAACGAGTCCAAGGAAACCTGCAACAATGTACCGTTCAACCTTAATGATCTGTTGGAACGTATTGTGACCGGATTTTCACATATTGCCAATAATAAGGGAATCATATTCCACCATGATTCCCAAAATACGGATGTCGTACTGTGCGGTGACATGGATCGTATCTCTCAAATTATAGACAATCTACTGACGAATGCTGTGAAGTTTACAAACGCCGGTATGATACAGTTCAATGTCCGATATGAAAATGGAATGCTTTATATAGAAATAAAGGATACGGGAATCGGTATGGATCAAGACACCGTTTCGCGTATCTTCCGTCCGTTTGAACGCCTGTCGTCTGAGGCGAATGCCGAAGGTTTCGGGTTGGGCTTGCCCATCACAAAAGGATTGGTCAAACTTTTAGGAGGCAGCATTGATGTGGAAAGTAAAATCGGGCATGGCAGCACATTTCGTGTATCCCTGCCGTTAGCGGTTTCCAATGAGAAAATCAATAGTGAAGCGTCGGCAGTTCCGCAAGACCGTCTGCCATTGCCACAGCGCGTACTTGTTATAGACAATGACACATTACAACTGGAAATAGCCAAGGAAATGCTTGAACGCAACGGAGTATCGTGTACCACCTGTTCCAATGCCAAAGAACTGGTCAATGAGATGCGCAGGCAGGATTACGACTTGCTGCTAAGCGACATACAGATGCCGGAAACCAACGGTTTTGAAATTCTGGCATTGCTTCGCAAATCCAGCATCGGAAATTCACACACAATTCCGATAGTAGCCATGACTGCACGAGGAGAAGGAGAAAAAGAGGCATTCATAAAGGGCGGATTCACGGACTCCATCCACAAGCCGTTTTCCATGAGAGAACTGTTGGATATGGTCTCTTCTGTGGTGTCACGCGATGTGGAAGAGTCACATACACCGGATTTTGCCACGTTCACGGCAGATGTGCTTGATAAAAGAGAACTGCTAAGAACTTTCATTATCCAGTCCGAACAAAATATGGCAGACTTGCAATCGGCAATAAAGACAGGGGACATTGAAAAGCTCCATGACATAGCCCACGAGATAAAGCCCTCGTTGGAGTTGTTACGGGCCGATGCTCCACTGGTAAAACTCCGCACCACGTTAAACGATTCTGCATGCGATATGAATACCGTCAATGAACAGGTGAAGCTGCTGATAGGACACATCTCCGGACTTATAACAGAAGCTGAAAAGGAAATAAAGAAAATGAGCGATGAAACAGAAGGTACTGATAGTTGAAGACAATATAAGTTTGTCACAACGCCAGAAAGACTGGCTTGAACAGGCGGGGTACGATGTAATGACCGCCATGCGTGAACCGGCCGCACGTGCATTGATACGCAAGCATCGGTTCGACTTCATATTGTCCGATGTGCGCTTGCCTGAAGGTGACGGAATATCGCTTTTAGAGTGGCTCACAAAAGAGAAGAAAGACATTCCATTCATAGTGACAACGGAATACGGGTCTATACCGGATGCGGTACGCGCCATCAAGTTGGGGGCAAAAGACTATCTGCCCAAGCCGGTACACCGGGAACACCTGCTTGAACTGGCGGAAGAGATATTCCGTCCGCTCGCGACTGTCCGCACGAAACCGAAAGACCTGTTCAGACGTACCTGCCCTAAAATACTTGAGGTGGAGAGATACGCGAGGATAGTAGCCCCGTCGGATATGTCGGTGCTGATACTCGGTGCCAACGGTACCGGCAAGGAGTCCGTGGCACAGGGCATTCACGCGAACAGCGGACGTGACGGCAAGTTTGTAGCGGTCAATTGCGGAGCGTTGCCACGCGAACTTGCGGCATCCCTCCTGTTCGGACACGAGAAAGGCGCCTTCACCGGTGCGGATACGGCAAAGAACGGATATTTCGACATGGCAAAAGGCGGTACGCTCTTCCTGGATGAAATCGGCACGATGCCTATTGACATACAGTCCATGCTCCTTAGAGTGTTGCAGGAGAATACCTATACCCCTATCGGCAGCGACAGGGAGCGGATGGCAGACGTGCGGATTGTGGCGGCAACGAATGAAAATCTGGAACGGGCCATCAAGGAAGGACGATTCCGGGAAGACCTGTACCACCGTCTGGCAGAGATGGAAATCAGGATGCCATCTTTGGCCGAGTGTGCTGATGACATTTTGCCTTTGGCGGAATTTTTCCGTGAACGGTTTTCCAAAGAACTTAAGAAAGAGACAAAAGGCTTTTCAAAAGATGCCATATACCGACTTCGTTCTTATCGTTGGCCGGGCAATGTCAGGGAATTGCAGAACCGGATCAAACGGGCGGTGTTGCTTACGGAAACCCCTGTATTGGAGTTGCCGGACTTGAACGCAGACAGTCAGACTGATATTCGGATTACGGAGAAAACTCCGGACATATTGCCTTTGAAAGACGAAAACAGCGAGAGGGAAGCCATTGCAAATGCCCTTCAAGCGTGCAACGGGCATCGTGAACAGACCGCACGATTGTTGAATGTAAACTCTTCAACACTGTACCGGAAGATGAAGAAATACGGGATAAGATAATCCCCGATATTCTATCTATTTCCGGCAACAGTGTTGACACAGAATATATTGAAATGATTTTTCAATCCGACTGAAATTTTGTAAATTTGCAAAAGATTTGGCAGGGTATAGCCTTGCCGGTCTGAAACATAGAAGAAAACCGGTGGAGGGAAAACCCCTCTGCTGATTATATAACATAAGAGCGCAAGCTTCTCGGACAGAAATCTGGTAAATTGACGTTAAAGGAGAATGATTGCGTAATGCTTATGCTATGCTCTGTCATAGCGTGGTGTTGCGTGTTCTCCTTTAGGCTTTACCAGAGCCTCTGTCTGAGTGCGTGGCTACCACGCTTCTTTTTTTAGACGGACAGGTATGGCAAGAATACAAATCATAACGGCAGTGACATTGGACGGTTATCTTCCCGACCCGAATGAAGAGTTGTTGCAATGGGTGAAGACGGACAGCCAAGGTTTCCCGTTCTGGCACGAGAGGAGTACCTTCACGCTGTTTCCCGGCTATCCCATGCTGGACTTGATTTGTGAAAAGGACGAGAAACCGGACTCCTTTACCTTTACCTCAGAAATATCCGACCCAAAGAGCCTTGACTTGCTACACGGGCTTTCCATCTACCACCTCATTGACGAAATCATCATCTACATTCTTCCTCTGACAACAGGCAACGGTACGGACTGCCTGCATCGACTTCCGGTCAATCGTTGGAAACTTTACAGGACAGTTGCTTTCAAAAACGGGATTGTCCGTCTCATTTATCGCAAATCCTCGCGATAGTCCATTGCATCCTGCAAGGAAATCTTGCAATTTGCAAGATTCGCCATTTATTCATTTTTACAGCCTCAGATTTTTATTTCACTGATATACAATGTTATATCAGTTCCTCTTGGTGTCTATCGGTGTCATTGGTACGCTGTTGGCCTTATAATATGATATAACCTGTTGCGCAACAAGGTGTAAGCAAACGATAAGTTACACTTAAAACAGATTACTCATGTTACAGATAAACAGCGAGATGTTCGCCCAAATCATGGAACGGTTCGACAGGATAGAGCGGGCATTGGAGCGTATGAACAAGCTGAAGGAATGCCTGGACGGCGACACGCTCTTGGACAACTACGACCTGTGCCGGCTGCTCGGCATCACCAAACGCACGCTGGCGCGTTACCGCCAGAAGAAGCTCGTGACCTATTACATGATTGACGGGAGAACCTACTACAAGGCATCCGAAGTGGAGGCGTTCCTCAACCAAAAGGGCAAGTCATTGCCGGCGAGGTTCAGACATCAGCCAAATGTTTAATTAAAATGAAGCAAGGATTATGGAAATAATATGTGTTGACAAACAGACTTTTGAAGAATTGCGTGTCCGGTTCTGTGATTTTGAGGAACGGATGACGCGGGTATGCCGTCCGGCCGAGGACCTCGGCTTGAAAAACTGGCTGGATAATCAGGAGGTGTGCGATGTGCTTCGCATCAACAAGAAGACACTACAGGTATATCGCAACAAAGGGATATTGCCTTTCAGCCGTATCAAGAACAAGCTGTTCTACAAGCCTGAAGACGTACAGAGATTGTTGGATTTGAATTATCACCCTTTAATAAAAAGCAGATTATGAGCTATCATTTCTTGGACGACAAAGACCCTCGGATCGACGTGATGTTTCAAGGGCTGGAAAAAATGGAGAAGATGCTCTCCGTGATTGAGAAGATGCCGAAATCCCTCTTTAACGGTGAGCGCTTCCTCACTGACGAGGAACTCTCCAAAGTCCTGCGGGTAAGCAGGCGCACATTGCAGGAGTACCGGACATTCGGGGTGGTTCCTTATTACATGGTGCAGGGCAAGACTCTGTATAAGGAATCGGATATTCTGAAGATACTGGAGGATTCCTACAAGCGTTGCCGGGAAGAACAACGATGGGTATAGCATCGTTCACTAAAAGAGACGGAGAAATGATTTCCTTTTTACAAAGGGCATTTCTCCGTTTTTATTTTATGCCATTTCAGACTTTCTTCCCCGTTTTTTCTTGACGATGAAATCTTCTTCGCAAAGCTGTATCTGTTTTCCGAAACCTGTGGACTTTAGCCGTTTCATATCCTCGTCCACTTTGGTGTCCGTTACTTGGGCATACAGCTGGGTGGTGGAAATGGAGTTGTGTCCCATCATGCGGCTGACCGTCTCTATCGGCACACCGAGCGAGAGGGTGATGTGGGTCCCGAAATTATGCCTGGCCTGATGGTAGGTCAAATCAAAGCCATATACCTGTCCCAGCTCTCGTGTCAATGTTATAAAATATCCACGATTGTAAACATTGAATACCTTGTCCCCGGTTCTTTGGCTACGATATTTCTCGATGATTTGAAGGGGAATATCCAACAGGCGGACAGACGAAAGCGTATCCGTCTTTTGCCTGTGGATGTGAATCCACCATGTGCCGTCCTCAGCCTGCGTGACATCATTGACCGACAGTTTTTTCAAGTCCGCATACGCCAATCCGGTAAATGTCGAGAAAATGAACATATCCCTTACGAATTGCAGTTGAGGCTTCTCCACCGGGGTGGTCATCAGTGTCTTCAAGTCCTCCAATTTCATGTGCCGGCTTTTTCTTTTTGGCAGTTCGGGATGCAGGCGGCAGTAAGGGTCACGGCGCAATGTCCCCTGGCTGACCGCCCGCATTGTCAGCTTCTTCAGGCGGTACAGGTGTTCATGTACGGTCTTGGGTTTTTGGTTGCGGTTCGTGCGCAGGAACAACTCGAAGTCGTCATAAAACGCACGGTCAAGGCTTCTCAATGTCACGTCCTCCACGCCTTTCTTCTCCTGAACAAAAGCGGAAAGGTGCTTGTAGGAACGCTTGTAGGAGTCGTATGTTTCCTGTATGCGGTCTATCCCGATACGCTTCTTGAACTCCTCGTTATGCTCCCTGAACAAGGCAAGCAGGGTAAGTGGTTTCTGCCCGATGCCTTTGACTGCATTCTTGACAAGTTCCGCTGTAATGAACCCCAGACTGTTCTTTATCCTGTCGTAATGTCCGGTTATCTCGTCTGTCAGGTCATCTATGGCGCGGTTCACCGTAACTGCATTTTCACTCCGTCCGTCGGCGCGTCCTTTGTCGGGATTCCAAATAGAGGGATTGACGGATACTTTGGTTCCTATCTGTGCCCATTCGGCATCGATGCTTACCTTGCACAATAACTGGCACATTCCGTCCTTGCGGACTTTCGTGCGGTTTATATAGAACAATACGGCAAATGTACTACGCCGCTTGATATTCTGGTTTTCCATATTCTTTTCCATGTTCTTGTTTTTTTAAGAGGTAATCAAATCACGACGGAAAAACGTTCCGATATTTTCCGGTTCAAAGTCCTTGTGTCGGAATCAATCTTGTCATCGGTCACTTTCGCGTAAATACGTGTGGTTTCAATCCGGCTATGTCCGAGCATTTTGCTGACGGTTTCAAGAGGAACCCCATGCGAAAGGGTGATTTCCGTGGCGTAGGTGTGCCTGGCCACGTGAAATACCAGCGGACGGTTGATGTTGCAAATCCGGGCAATCTCTTTCAGGTAGAGATTCATGTTGGAATTACAATACATCGGTAGCAGCCTGTTATCAGAAACGGCATCACTGTACTTTTTCAGAATCTGTAACGGCAAGTCCAACAAGGGGATTTCAAATTCTATCTTGGTCTTCTGGCGGGCACTTTTAATCCACCATGTGCCGTCTTCCGCAAGCGACAGGTTTTCTTTTGTCAGCGAGCGCATATCCCTGTATGAAATGCCGGTGAAGCAGGAAAACAGGAACATGTCACGGACAAGGTAAAGTGTCTGCCTATGGAGCGGAGTGGTCATAAGCCGTTGCAGCTCTTCATCGGTAAGATACTTCTGCACCGCTTTCGGACGAACCGGCCCGTAACCCATGAACGGATAAACGGTAATGATACCGTCAGCGATAGCCTCACCCACGATGGTTTTCAGTTGGACGGTCAGGTTGATGACGGTTCCGGGAGCGAGATTGCGTTCGGTACGAAGGTACAGGTCGTATTTGTCGATGAAGGAGCGGTCCAATGCCGAGAAAGGAATATCCGTTAGCCTGTATTTTTCTTGCAGAAACTTCTCAATGTGCCTATAGGCATTGCGGTATGCCTGCAAACTTTTGGCTGTGCGGTTGACTCCAACTCGCTTTTCAAAGTTGTTGATGAATTGCCTGAAATAGCTCAACAGTGTTTCCTGCCCGCTTGCCATTCCAAGCAAAATGCTTTTCACTTCCTCAGCGGTCACACCGTCACGGACGGCAGACTGCTCGTTATAGATACTCAACGCCACCGCACGGATCTCATCCAGCCGGTTGTTGATTTCCTTTGCCGTCACACTCTTGCCAGACGCACGCCCCGAAGTCCATCGGGATTGCGGCACTTTCATCTTCACGCTGAATGCCGCTTCAGAGTATTTTCCGATGTTCAACTTAGCCATTACCGGACATTCGCCATTGGCATCCGCCTCGCTCTTTTTCAGGTAGAACGACACCTTTACATTTGCCTGATTCATAACCTATTCCTTTGTTTGCAAAATTATTATATAGCGAGCAAATGAATGGCATGAAAAATATAGCGGAATATAGAAAAAGCCCCCTTGACTTCCAATCTGAGACTGTATTTTTTCCTGATACGGAAAATTTTGACTAACTTTGCATTAGCAAAAAACAGACAGAACAGCGTTCTTGCGGTGGTGAACAGGGGTAGAAAAACAGTTTTGGAAGTAAATTTCATACCTATTTTCAATCCCGAAAAGGCAACGGATAAGTAGCGATTTGTTTGCCTAACTCCCCAAAAACAGGTCAAAAACCTCAAATGGAAGAATGTGGAACAAAACGACTTATCCCTTTCTCGTCCAAGCACTTTGCATTATTCCTTTGAAATCCATCCGTATGTGAGCGAGTTTCATTATCTTTGGCCACATCGAAGAACACACGTCCTTCCGCCAAGACATTCCTGTCCTTCTCGCCGAAATGCTTTCCGTATGTGACAGATGCCCCGGCATTGAGAGTGACGTCACTTCCGTCCGGAAGGCAGACACGGCTCTTTCCGGAAACGCTCGCGAACGTGACAGGCTTGTCTCCATACGATTCATATATATTGTAACTGAATATCGAAACGACTGCAACGGCTGCGGCAGCTGCAATTCCGGCAACAATGCGGACAAACCGGGAGGAGAACAAACTCGCCCCACGTTCCGCAGCCAGGCGCCTGTTAAGCTCCGACCAGGCGTTATTTATGTCAAAATCAGGAGTTTCCGCGTCCACAATCTCGTTCCATACTTTCAAGAACTTGCGATACTCGGCATCATTTCCGGGCACGGCCAACCACTCCGCAAACAGCTTTTCCTGTTCCGGAGAGTTACTTTCCCTCAAATGTCCGGCTAATACTTTTACGATTTCCGTCGGTATGCGTGTCTTCATAATTACGTGACTTTACTATAAAGACACATCCGGACACACCGCTACCCTCGAAAAAAAATTGATTTTTTACATGAAAATAAGAAAAAGGTAAAGTTTTTTCACAGCGATACGCATATATTTCAGGGCCCGGGACATATATCCTTCCACGGTCTTCACGTCCAATCCCGTCCTGGAGGCAATCTGCGCATATGTCAGTCCTTCCTTACGGCTCATATTGAAAATATCCCGGCACTTTTTCGGAACCGAAGAAGCAGCCTCCCAAGCTATTTCTATCAATGTGTCCGTATCGAATTCGTAAATTTCCTCATAGGACACCGATGATGCCGTCTCCAGCTCCTCATGGTGTTTGCGGGAGCGTATCTTGTTCAAGCTGCGGTTATGCACCGCTCTTTTAGCGTAAGTTTCGAAAGATTTTTCAATGTTTATGGATGTCCTGTTGCGCCACAAATGCATGAAAAAGTCCAGCACGACCTCTTCGGCATCCATACTGTCTCCAGTGTAAAAATAGGCATAACGGCAAAGAGGTTCATACCAAAGATCAAACAACGCCTTAAAGCTCTCGTTGTTTCCTTCAGCACTAGACTTCCACAATATGCCCGTAGCCTTTTCTTCCATCAGTTACGCATTATCTATTTGTTCTACGCAAATACTGTGGCGAAAGTATATAAATAATCGGTCAACTCCAAGATTTTTTTTAGAGACGCCCCGATTCCATCGCAATCATCTCCGCGAATGCGGGCCAGGAATTGCGGGCTATGAAATGGCGGATGGCGGTCTGGTTCAGCTGTTTGGGGGAATTGAGAATGGACACCAGTTCGTGGATGGAATGATATATACGGCAGACATTTTCGGAGGCCAGGTCTGCGAAGGCGCCGAAAGACGGGCCCACCGGTTCGCCGCCCATGGCAATCGTGTCCATAAGGACGCCGGAGCCGGAAACCGAGCCGGGAAGATATGGGAAAACCACGTATTTGCTGGACGGGATGAGACTGCGGAGCTCTTCGAAAGATGCGGAACGGTTCTCGAAAAAGAAGTGAGTGGCGGACGGACGGGAAACGCTCTGCTCTATCGAAGCTGACAAAGAAGAATCGGAACATCGGCCCACTATGTGGACATCCAGACCGGCATCACGGATTTCGGGACAGGAAACGAACTCCAGGACGCCCTTATATGGAAGTACATTGCCCCAGATGAGAATGCGGCCGGAAGACATGTCGGGCGCGGGAACATCGATCGCGGGCATCGGATGACAGACGTATTTCACTTTGGCCGGGTCGCCGCCGAAATTGGAAATCAATGACTTGGCGTATGCGGCCGTGTCGGTGGAATGGGACAGCACCAGGGCCGCCTGGCGGAGCATGCGCATTGTAAGGGAACGGGACATCCGATTCTCGCCCTTGTGCGGACGCGGATTGTGGAAAATGAATATGACCTCGCGACGGCGCAGCTTCATGATGAGAAGCGAAAGCATTGCCGCAAGATACTGGATGAACGCGAGTTTGTGGAACGCTATGGTCTCCACGAAACTCAGCAGGAAAACATCGGCAGAGAAAGAATAGCGAAGCAAGGTCAAGCCCTGCGAAAGCCGCGGTTTATTCTCAGAATCAAGCACTTCGAAATACGATGCGAGTTCCTTTTTCAAGTGGATGAAATAAGGATTGGGGTAACCGCCCTTGCGGTTGGCCGACGGAGCCACGTAAATTTTCCTGCGCATAATCCGGTCCGTCAGATCAGAAACATCAGATATCCAAGCCCCATGAGAAAGGACAATGCGAATGTCGACATGACAAGCATCGGAAGCATCGGGTCCAATGCCTTGTCTTCACGGGTCCAGATAAAATATAGATGTACCGCGAAGAGCGGAAGTGTCAGGAAGAAGAGCCAATGCCAAGGGTCCGGGAACCGCAGCAGATTGAATATCACAAGACATATCCAGCCGCCTGCAATGAGGGCGGTATGATAAATCCTGGCACCCTTCACACCTATGCGCATAGGAGTGGTCACACGGATTCCGGCATCGGATTTCACGTCGCGTATATTATTGACATTCAATACTCCTACACTGAAACAGCCGATGGCGACAGCAGGAAGGAGAAGAATCATTGACGGTATCGTATGAGCCACTACGAAATAAGCGCCCAGCACTGAAACGAGACCGAAGAATATGAATACCGAGAGGTCGCCAAGTCCCCTATAGCCGTAAGGATTGCTGCCGAGGGTGTATTTTATCGCACCTCCGATGGCTGCAGCGCCGAGAATAATGAGGCAGATCGGCTCCAGCTGGAACAATGTTCCGAAAGATGTCTGAAGCATCAAGAGTCCCGACAATGCACATGCCACGGTCATCACCACGATGAAACGCTTCATTTCGGTCACCGTGAGACCGCCTTCCACCAACGAATATTTCGGGCCCTTGCGCTTGGCATTGTCCACACCGCTCAACGAGTCGCCGAGTTCATTGGAAATGTTGGAAAGAATCTGAAGACAGACCGTGGTTAGCATCACCAGCAGCGCCACCTTGAAACTGATACGATAGTCAGCAGCTGCCAACATGATGCCCAGTGCCACTCCAGCAAGAGAGAGGGGCAGAGATCTCAGCCTCATGGACTTTATGTAGTACGACAATTTCTTCATCATTTCATTTTCTTAGGGAAAAACACCTTTATCGCTACAGATATGCCATGCACGACAGCATAGACAAATCCCTGACTTCTACAATCATATATGAACTGCTGATGCGGAGGACGTCCGTCAGGAGCATAAAGATAAGCGATTCTGTCGTGAAGGGAGCATGACCGGTCACGCCATTTCTGGACATGCTCTGAACGGTCGCACGTGCACAGCACACCCGGCGCCACCACGCGGACGACATTGGCCTTGAAGGCCCTTACGCCATAGTCAATGTCTCCGTAGGAATGCTGGTAATGTATGTCAAGATTTCCCAGAATCCGGTAGACGTGCGACGGGACCAGCACCAGCTTGCCGTCGAATGTGTAACATGGAACCGGAATCGCAGGGTCCGGCTCGACAATCTTACCCGACTTGTTGCGTCCTCCATAACTCAGTTCTCCGGAGGAATCTTCCGCCGTACCGACCACTATCGCCTTGTGTCTCAAGAACATTGACGTTTCCATAAGACATGCGAGAGCTCCTTCTTTCATGCGTGCGCGGACATTGGTCCAAAGGTAGAAATCGGGCGCGTCCTTCGCGGCTTCTTCCCACGCGGCGTGCATCCCGAGATTCCAGTACAACGTCCCGCTTCCGCGGACAATGCGGGTCTGCGGAAAGTTTTCTTCAACGGCTTCGGCAGTCCCGTCCGTGCACCCGTCATTCACCAGATATACCGTGAAGGAATACGTGCCGTCACCCTTCATGGAATCTATCTGCTGATAACAATTGCGCAGGCAATCCAGCGTCTGTTCCAGACTGTTGTGGACTGTCAGAAGTACCGCTACTTTCTGCATTATGAATCGAGTTTAAGAACAGCCATAAACGCACTCTGAGGCACCTGTACGGTACCGATCTGGCGCATACGCTTCTTTCCTTCCTTCTGTTTTTCGAGCAGTTTACGCTTTCTGGTCACGTCACCGCCGTAGCATTTCGCCGTCACGTCCTTACGCACCTGGCGCACGGTTTCACGGGCAATGATTTTCGCACCGATCGCCGCCTGGATCGCGATGTCGAACTGTTGACGCGGAATGAGGTCCTTCAGTTTCAGGCATATCTTCCTTCCGAAATCATATGCCCTGTCTTCATGGATGAGCGTAGAAAGCGCGTCGGCAGGGTCACCGTTCAGCAAGATATCCAGCTTGACCAGTTTCGCAGGTCTGTAACCCTTTATGTGATAATCGAATGAGGCATATCCCTTCGAAATCGTCTTGAGCTTGTCATAGAAGTCGAACACGATTTCTGAAAGAGGCATCTCATACGTAAGCTCCACCCTGTCGGCAGTGACATAATGCTCGCCCATGAGGGTTCCGCGCTTGTCGATGCAGAGTTTCATTATCGGACCGTAGAACTCCGTATTGGTAATGATCTGCGCCCTGATATATGGCTCCTCGATATGGTCGATGAGCGTCGGGGCAGGAAGTCCTGACGGGTTGTGCACGTCAATGCACTCTCCCTTGGAGGTGTAAACCTTGTACGACACGTTCGGAACGGTCGTGATGACGTCCATGTTGAACTCCCTGAAAAGCCTTTCCTGTACGATTTCCAGATGGAGAAGTCCGAGGAAGCCGCATCGGAAACCGAATCCCAGCGCCATGGATGACTCCGGCTCGTAGACGAAGGAAGCATCGTTCAACTGGAATTTTTCCAATGTCGCGCGAAGTTCCTCGTATTTGTCCGCCTGCACCGGATACATTCCGGCGAAAAGCATCGGTTTCACCTCCTCGAATCCCGCAATCGCCTCTTTACAAGGTCTTTCCACATGTGTGATGGTATCGCCGACCTTGACCTCCGCCGCAGTCTTGATACCGGAAATGATATATCCTACGTCTCCCGTCCGGATCTCCTCACGGGGGCACATATCTAATTTCAATATACCTACCTCATCAGCGTCATACTCTTTTCCTGTAGCGATAAACTTCACATGGTCACCTTTACGGATCACGCCGTTTACCACCTTGAAGTAAGCGATAATACCACGGAACGGATTAAAGACGGAGTCAAAAATCAAACACTGCAACGGGGCCTCCGGATCACCTTTCGGGGCCGGGACCTTCTCCACGATCGTATTCAAGATCTCAGTCACTCCCTCACCTGTCTTTCCGCTCGCCCGTAAGATATCCTCACGAGGGCAGCCCAACAGTTCCACGATCTGGTCCTCTACCTCCTCCGGCATGGCGCTAGGCAGGTCGATCTTGTTCATCACCGGAATAATCTCCAAGTCATTCTCTATCGCCATATACAGGTTAGAGATGGTTTGCGCCTGAATACCTTGGGCCGCGTCCACGATCAGCAACGCACCCTCGCAAGCGGCGATAGAGCGGGAAACCTCATACGAAAAGTCCACGTGTCCCGGAGTATCGATCAGGTTCAGTATATATTCTTCACCCTTATAATTATACTTCATCTGGATCGCATGGCTCTTGATCGTAATACCACGCTCACGCTCTAAATCCATGTCGTCAAGGACTTGAGCTTGCATGTCTTTACCTTCTACTGTCTTGGTATACTCAAGCAAACGGTCTGCCAAGGTACTTTTCCCATGGTCAATATGAGCAATAATACAGAAATTGCGGATATTCTTCATCTGCTAAATTTATTTTTAGGTACGCGAAGATAGGAAATTTAGCCTAAATACTATACTTTTGGCATACCATTTGTTGTTAATAGTATATGACAATACAAGAAATAAATAAAGCATACAACCGAATTATCGGTTCATTAGACGAAAAGGAGCTAAAGAACGCGTTCGATTTTCTCCAAGGTTTAATAGCGGGAATACGTGAGTACTCATTCCAAGACAGGTTGAACGAGCTACAAGATACTTATAAATATATGTTGCGATACCGGATCGAGGGGGCTAAAGATCCGATGCAAGACCAGATATACAACAACTTGATCGCATCCAGCTATGAGTTCGCGGATATAGTGAAGCACAAGGCCTTATCGGTAGATTCGCCTCTCTCCTTTTATAGCCGTAGGCGAATGATGCAAAAGGAGCTTACCAACTATGACCAGCTCCACAAGGTTTTGAGAAACGCCTCTTTGGTGAAGATAGAGACTCCGACCGGAACCATTACGGAGCAGCAGCAAATCGAATCCGCCACGATCCTATTGTTCAATAAGATCTGGACCTCGAATCCTCTCAATAAGGAAGAAATAGCTTCCATCAGGAACCTATTGAATGACCAAGAGTTGCCTTTTATCATCGGTAGCCAAATCGTATCGGCATTAATGTTGGGATTGCAAGTCGCTTTCGATAAGGAGAAACTGCTATTATTATTCGATGCGGCCAATCTCCAAGAAGATGAGATTCGTTACCGTGCGTTGATCGGGATTCTCCTGACGCTCTATACCTATAGGAAACGTACGGTGCTATATCCGCAGATAGCGGATCGACTAGCGGCTTTATCCGAGGGATTTCCTAATTTCACGAAAGCGATCCGAACGATTACCCTTCGTTTTATCCTAGCTCGTGAGACAGAGAAGATCACCCGTAAGCTACAAGACGAGATCATTCCGGAGATGATCAAGCTAGGCCCTAAAATCAGTCAAAAGATAAACTTAAAGGATATCAATCCGGAACTTCTCGGAAACGAGATGAATCCGGAGTGGCAGAATATGTTATCGAACAGCTCCTTAGGGAAGAAAATGGAGGAGTTCAGCGAGCTGCAACAAGAAGGTGCGGACGTAATGCACTCTACTTTCGTGCACCTAAAGCATTTCCCCTTTTTCCGGGAATTGGGTAACTGGTTCATACCATTCACGACCGAGCATTCCGCTTTTGGCAATCAGTTGAGCAAGAATCAAACGGAAAAGGATATGCTAGATTCCATGACTCTTGCGGCATTCATGTGTAATTCCGATAAATATTCCTTATATTTCAGTATGATGCAATTGCCGGATCAAGCCCGTCAAATGATGATGGGACAGTTTGGTAGTCAAGCCTCCGAGATGATTCAGCAAACGAAGGAGGAATTGATCAGTAAACGGGGAAAACTGGAAATCATATCCGGACAGTACATACAGGACTTGTATCGTTTCTTCAAACTTTATCCGGGACATCTGGATTTTGATGACATATTTACATCTGCGTTAGACTTTCATAACCTGCCAATTTTGCAGCCTTACGTCAGTGATGAGGAAAGTTTGACAACGATAGCGGAGTATTATCTCCGGAAGAATTACTTCCTTGACGCGCTCACGATCTACAATCGCTTATCCGACGCAAATCAAGAAAGCGACATCTTATTCCAGAAAATCGGTTATTGCAAACAAATGAATGGTGATATACAAGGCGCTTTGGAGGCTTATTTACATGCGGATCTTATCAATCCGGACAGTAAATGGGTTATTCGCCGGATCGCCGGTTGTTACCGTACCTTAAAGCAACCGGAAGAAGCGTTGAAATACTATCATCGTTACGAGGCTTTCAATCCGAATGATTTATCGATCCAAATATGTATCGGCCACTGCCATCTTGAACTCAAGAATTATAATGAGGCGCTGAAATATTATTTCAAGGTAGATTATCTGGACAATAAAAGCACGAAGGCTTGGCGTCCGATCGCTTGGTGTTCTTTCTTGACCGGTAAATACGATCAGGCCCGTAATTATTACAAAAAGATCATGGATAATCAACCCAACACCCAAGATTTCTTGAATGCGGGACATACGGAATGGGCATTACAGAATATCAAGGGAGCGCTTGCTTTTTATAAAAAAGCCGTGGAGAAAGAGTCCGGTGATTTCTCGAAGTTCCAAGAGCAGTTCAATCAAGATATTCCCGATCTTCTTGTAGCGGGAATCGAGGAGGCGGAAGTGCCGTTGATGATGGATCAACTCCGGTATTCCTTGAGCGATATATTCTAACTAGTCATCCAACAATTTGAGAAGACAAGAAAAAATATCGTATGAAAGAGATGATACTAAAGACAAAGCGACTCCTATTAAGGGAATTAAAACAAGATGATTTTGATGATATCTGTAAGCTTTTACAAGATCCGATTGTAATGTACGCTTACGAGGGAGCGTTCAGTAAAAAAGAGGTACAAGAATGGCTTGATAA
>OHRS01000506.1_pt1 | contig 20689 bp, 14 predicted proteins | sample 1578441 | NCBI WGS metagenome assembly OHRS01 (sample SAMEA3879592, study PRJEB24766) | human gut metagenome | biome: human-associated habitat; feature: feces | place: USA | collected 1985/1987
TCTTCGGGTCCCAGCTTGGTATCGCGGCTCTCGGTCTCGTACTCTTCAATATGAATGGAGGTGTACACGTCCTCGCGCACGATCTTCTCGTTCAGCAGGACGGCATCCTCGTAGTTGTAGCCTTCCCAGGTCATGAAGCCGATCAGAGCGTTCTTACCCAGAGAAATTTCGCCGTTGCGCATTGCAGGGCCGTCGGCCAGCACCTGACCGGCCTTGACGCTCTCGCCGACCTCCACGATGGGACGCTGGTTGATGCAGGTGCCTGCGTTGGAGCGTGCGAACTTGACCAGAGGATAATCCTCCAGCTCGCCCTTGTTGTTGCGCACAACAACATGGTCGGCATCCATCTTCTCAACGATACCGTCATTCTTTGCCAGAACAGCGGTGCCGGAGTCGGTAGCAGCCTTGTACTCCATACCGGTAGCAACGATGGGCTGCTGGGTGACCATCAGAGGCACTGCCTGACGCTGCATGTTGGAACCCATCAGAGCACGGTTACAGTCATCGTTCTCCAGGAAGGGGATGCAGGCGGTAGCAACAGAGACCATCATTCGCGGAGAAACGTCCATGTAATCGACTTTCTCTGCATCAATTTCAAGGATCTCGTCGCGGCGGCGGGCAGACACGCGGGGACGCACGAAGTGCTTGCCCTCATCCAGCGGCTCGTTGGCCTGTGCCACAACGTACTCGTCCTCGACGTCAGCGGTCATATACTCGACCTCGTCGGTGACGACCTGTTCCTTCAGGTTACCGTTCTCGTCATAGATCTTCTTGACCTTGCGGTACGGAGCTTCCACGAAGCCGTACTCGTTGATCTTGGCGTAGGATGCCAGATAGGAGATCAGACCGATGTTGGGGCCTTCAGGAGTCTCGATGGGGCACATACGGCCGTAGTGGCTGTAGTGAACGTCGCGGACCTCGAAACCTGCGCGGTCACGGCTCAGACCGCCGGGGCCCAGAGCAGACAGGCGGCGCTTGTGGGTCAGCTCAGCCAGCGGGTTGTTCTGGTCCATGAACTGGGACAGCGGAGAAGAACCGAAGAACTCCTTGATGGCTGCCACCACCGGACGGATGTTGATGAGGGCCTGCGGGGTGATGACGCTCTGATCCTGGCTCTGCAGGGTCATGCGCTCACGGATGACGCGCTCCATGCGGGAGAAGCCGATGCGGAACTGGTTCTGCAGCAGCTCGCCCACGCTGCGGATGCGGCGGTTGCCCAGATGGTCGATATCATCGGTGGTACCAATATTGTGGCCCAGACCGTTCAGGTAGTTGATGGAAGCCAGAATATCGGCGACCGTAACGGTGCGGCCGATCAGCTGGTCGTGGTTGCGGCGCAGCATCTCCTTCTGTTCTTCCACATCAGAGGTGGTGTCAAGGATCTTCTTGATCTCATCGAAGGAGCAGCGCTCGTTGATGCCGCACTCCTTCACGTCGAAGGAGAAGAAGCCCTGTGCATCCACACAGCCGTTGGTGATGACCTTGATCTTCCGGCTCTCTTCCTTCATGGGATCGTCGAGCTTCAGCACGACCAGATTTACACCGGCATTGTCAGCCTTCTCAGCCAGCTCGCGGGTGATCTTGGCACCAGCCTCGATCAGGATCTCGCCGGTGAGCGGAGCGACCACATTCTCAGCAGCCACCTGACCGGTGATGCGGCGTGCCAGAGACAGCTTCTTGTTCATCTTATAACGGCCGAAACGAGACAGGTCATAACGGCGCGGGTCGAAGAACAGCATGTTGATCTGGCTGGTAGCAGACTCCACCGTGGGAGGCTCGCCGGGGCGCAGCTTGCGGTAAACTTCCAGCAGGCCCTCTTCCTGATTCTTGGTGGTATCCTTTTCCAGAGTAGCGAGGATGCGCTCATCGTCGCCAAAGAAGTTCAGGATGTCCTCGTTGGTGGACAGGCCCAGTGCACGGCACAGCACGGTGACAGGCAGCTTGCGGTTCTTATCGATACGGACATAGAACACGTTGGAGGCATCGGTCTCGTACTCCAGCCATGCACCGCGGTTGGGGTTCATGGTGGCGCTGTACAGGTCGTTGCCCACCTTATCCTTGGCATCGCCGTAGAACACGCCGGGAGAACGCACCAGCTGGCTGACGATAGCACGCTCTGCACCGTTGATCACAAAGGTGCCGGCATCGGTCATCAGCGGGAAATCGCCCATGAAGATCTCCTGATCCTTCACTTCGCCGGTCTCCTTGTTCAGCAGACGGGCGGTGACGCGCAGGGGTGCTGCATAGGTCACGTCGCGCTCCTTGCACTCCTTGATGCTGTACTTCGGCTCCTTATCCAGGCGGAAGTCCACAAAGCTCAGTGCCAGATTGCCGGTGTAGTCCTCAATGGTGCCGATGTCGTGGAAGACCTCTTTCAGGCCCTCGTCCAGGAACCACTGATAAGAGTTCTTCTGGACCTCGATCAGGTTCGGCATACTGATGACTTCGTCGATGTGGGAGAAGCTCATGCGCTCGGTTTTGCCGAGCTTTACGGGCTTGACTTTCATCATAAAATCAACCACTCCTTACTTTTATACTCTACGGGATGTCGTATACACGGGTCAAATTTGAGCAGACACACATAATTCGACCCGCGTCGAAGGGAACCTTTCGGCGTTTTTCACAAACTTTTCGGTTTGACCCGTCCAGCCGTTGCCTGCGCATTCCTCTTTTTGGCGCACTAGTCCATTATGTGATACTAATGCAGTATACACCCTAAAAGCCTTGCTGTCAAGCCATTTTTCAGATTTTTGCCAAAACAAATTTATTTTTTCTTTCATTTTCGCACGCCCGGCAACGTGTTGTGTTTTGCTGTTTTAGGGCTTGATTTTTTTATTTTGCACGTTCCTGTTCATAATCCCCTTGTGCAATTTGTCTATCTTTGCCCTTGTGTTTTGGCGTATTACTTTTACAGTCGGATATGTCCGTTTTCCCTTGCGGCCCTTTTTTGTGAAAAAGCAGCTCAGAAAAGCTCGCAGGCTTTTCTGAGCTGCAAATATAAAAATAATGTTTCCTCTAATATTGCCAGAGCGCAAGCGGCGGCAATTATAATCGTTCACTCATCCAGATAATCCCGCAGGCGTTTTGCACGGCTGGGATGCCGCAGCTTGCGCAGGGCCTTGGCTTCGATCTGCCGCACCCGCTCCCGGGTCACATTGAACTCCTTACCCAGCTCTTCCAGCGTATGCGCCCGGCCATCCTCCAGCCCGAAGCGCAGTGCGATCACCCGCTCTTCCCTCGGTGTCAGACTTTTGAGCACGCTGAACAGTTCCCGCCGCAGCAGCTGCCGCCCGGCTTCATCCACCGGGACGCCTGCATCCTCGTCCTGAATAAAATCTTCAAGGTGGGCATCCTCTTCCTCGCCCACCGGCGTTTCCAAGCTGATGGGGTCCTGCGCCAGCTGCAGCAATTCCCGCACACGGTCCGGCTCCATGTCCAGCTGAACAGCGATCTCTTCCGCGGTAGGCTCCCGGCCATTTTTCCGCAGCAGGTCACCCGTCGTCTTTTTGACCCGGTTGATGCTCTCCACAAGGTGCACCGGGATGCGGATGGTCCTCCCCTGATCTGCAATGGCGCGGGTGATGGACTGACGGATCCACCACGTGGCATAGGTGGAAAATTTGAAGCCGCGCTCCGGTTCAAACTTTTCCGCCGCCTTCATCAGACCGAGATTGCCTTCCTGAATAAGATCCAGAAACGGCAGGCCCCGCCCTGCATAGCGCTTTGCCACCGACACCACCAGCCGCAGGTTCGCTTCGCTGAGCTTCCGCCGGGCATCCTCGTCCCCGGCCTGCGCGGCACGGGCAAGCGCCGCCTCCTGTTCTGCCGTCAGCAGCGGCACCCGGCCGATCTCCTTCAAATAGGCCTTTACCGGGTCGTCCAGCGCCACCCCCTCTGCCGAAAGCTCATGTTCCAGCCTGCCGATCTGCGTTTCATCCAACGCAGGCAGGTCCTCTTCCTCTTCGGTCAGGTGCACGCCGCGGTCCTCCAGTGCCGTATACAGCTCGTCCAGCTGCGCCACATCGTAATCCTGTTCGTCCATGGCACGGCTGATCTGCTCCGGTGTCAGGGCATGGTGGCGTGCCCGCGCGGCCAATGTTCTGGCCAATTCCTCCGTTTGCGACAATTTCTGCATGGTTCCTGCTCCTTTCCTCTCCTGCTCCAGCCGGAGGGGAAAGCGGGGGATCATTCTTCTACAGGCACATTTCCCTGCTTCTTTTCGCGCATCGACTGGAGGTAATCACTCAGTTCCTCATTGGACATATGCGCCGCCTTGCCTGCCATGGGCATCCCCCGGGCAATGCGGTCCAGATACAGCCGGATATCATCCGGCGTACAATTCACATCGCTGTATTGTGCCGCAAGATGGCTCAGTTCATTCAGCGCTTCTTCGCTTACAAAAGCGCGCAGCGTGGTCAGGCTGATCTCAATGCCCTCCTGTCGGCAGCGCAGCATAGCTTCAAACAGCTCCTTCTGCTGCGGCAGCACGAACTGTTCTGCGGTCAGCTGCCCCTGCACCAGATCGATATAGTGCGGCTCCCGCAGGATCGCCGCCAGCAGTCGCTGCTGTGCGCTGGCAATGCCCAGCGCCTGACTGCCGCCCGCACTGTACGGCACGTTGATCTGATTCATCTCACCGGACTTGAGCGCCTGCTGCTTTTTCTCCCAGCGGTGCTTGCTGCCCGCCCTCTTCACGGCGGTCTCCAGCTGGGTCATGATAGCTGTTTTGGAGATGTTGGTCTCCTCAGCCAGACGCCCCGCATACACTTCCTGCTCGGTAGGGTTGGAGCGCTCTGCCAGCATATTCACAGCTTCCTTCACGTATTCCAGCCGCTGGGCATCCTGTGCCAGATCGTACTGGCTGCGCAGACGGCCCAGCCGGAAGTCCAGTGCATTGCCCACACCGTCCAGCAGGGCCTTGAATCGCTCTGCGCCATACTTTTTGATGTACTCGTCCGGGTCCTTTGCACCGGGGATCTGCAGCACGCCCACCTTTACCGGGCTGTTGCGGAACAGTTCCAGCGAGCGCAGCGTGGCCTTCTGGCCTGCTTCGTCCGAATCGTAGCTCAGGATCACCTCGTCAGCATACTCGCTGATGAGCCGCACCTGCTCCGGGGTCAGGGCCGTGCCGCAGGCGCACACTGCTGTGTCGATGCCTGCCTGATGCATACTGATCACGTCCATGTAGCCCTCGCACAACACGAACCGGCGCACCGCGCTGCGCTTTGCGACCTGCAGCGCAAACACCGTCTCTGATTTGTGGTACACCAGCGTTTCCGGGCTGTTGACATATTTCGGTTTGGAATCGTCCAGCACGCGCCCACCAAACGCAATGATGTTGCCGCGCAGGTCAAAGATGGGGGTCATCACCCGCTTCCAGAACAGGCAGTAGATGCGGCCGGACGCACTGCGCTTGAACAGGCCGCTGGCATCCAGCTCCTGCTGATTGTAGCCCTTATCGCGCAGGAACTGATACAGCGCCTGTCCGTCGTTGGGCGCATAGCCCAGCCCAAACCGGACGATAGTCTTATCGTCCAGACCGCGCCGCCGCCAGTAGGCACGGGCCTGCCGGGCTTCCTCCACGGTGGAGTTCAGGCAGGCGTGGAAAAACCGTGCCGCCTCCTTGTTCATGGAGAGGATGCGGCTGCGCATCCGGCCTGTTTTGTCGTCCTCCTGCGGCTCCGGCATACCGGCCCGCGCTGCCAGCAGCTTAACGGCCTCCGGGTAATCGATGCTGTTGATCTTTTTCGTAAAGGTAATGGCATCGCCGCCTGCGCCGCAGCCAAAGCAGTAAAAGCTCTGGGTGTCCGGGTAGACGTAGAATGAGGGCGTTTTTTCGCTGTGAAAGGGGCACAGGCCGCCATACAAACGTCCCTTGCGCTTGAGCTGCACATAGCTGCCCACCAGCTCCACAATGTCGGTGCGGCGGGTCAGTTCTTCAATGTATTCGTGTGGGATCATGGATCTTTCAAACGACCTTTCGGATTTATAGGACATGCCACTTCCGGGGCACAAACAATTCCTCAAAAGTGCGGATGGCAAATTCATCGCTCATGCCACTGATATAATCAGTCACTGCACGTTCTCTGCCCTCCTGATAAGCCAGCTGGATGTAGAAGTTGGACATCCGGTCCACATGGTTCAGGTAGTAATCGTACAGTTCCCCGATCACCTTGTCCACCTTCTGCTCTTCCCGCTTGGCGGTCTTGTCCACGTACACGGTGGCATACATGAAATCCCGCAGCGCAAGGAAGGCTTCGTTTTCCTCTGCGCCCACCTTCACATCCCCATCGCTGTTGGCAAGGATACTGTTGATCATGGTGGTGATGCGGGCAGATTTTGTCTGGCCCAGCACGGCGGTGCATTCCTTCGGCAGGGTGGCTGGGTCCAGCACACCGGCGCGCACCGCGTCCTCAATGTCGTGGTTCACATAGGCGATCTGATCCGCCATGCGCACGATACGCCCTTCCGGCGTTGCCGCCCAGGTGCCCTTTGTGTGGGTCACGATGCCGTTGCGCACCTCCCACGTCAGGTTCAGGCCCCGGCCGTCCTTTTCCAGCTTGTCCACCACACGCAGGCTCTGCATGTAGTGCTTGAAGCCGTCCGGGCACAGCTCATTCAGTGCGCGCTCCCCGGCATGGCCAAACGGCGTGTGGCCCAGATCATGGGCAAGGCTGATCGCTTCGGTCAGATCTTCGTTCAGCCGCAGGGCGCGGGCAATGGTCCGCGCGATCTGCGAGACCTCCAGCGTATGGGTCAGTCGGGTGCGGTACAGGTCTCCCTCCGGCGAGAGGAACACCTGCGTCTTTTGTTTGAGCCGTCGGAATGCCTTGCAGTGCAGCACCCGGTCACGGTCACGCTGGAACACCGGCCGGATCGGGTCCTGCTCTTCCGGCAGCATGCGGCCGCGGCTCTGGTCGCTGAAGGTAGCCCACGGCGCGAAGGTCATATGTTCGATCTCTTCTGTGCGCTGACGTACATCCATACAAAGTCGCCCTCCCTTTTTGTCGCCATTCCCCCTCTCTGTTTCGGCACAGCCGATCCCAATTGCTGCGTCTGCGGCAATTGTAGCACACCCGCTTTGTCGAAGGGGGAAAAAGCCTGTCGGTTCGCAAAATAATGCTTGCTTTTTTATTTTTGCCGCTGCCGGGTTCAGAACGGTGCGTAGAACGGGTCGGATACCGTCACCTGCGCGCTGCCGCGCGTCAGCTCCCGCAGCTGTTCCAGCAGCGGGCCTTCGGTGTGTTCCGGCATCTGCCAGCACAGGGTCACGCGATCCGTGAACTGCGGCGCGGCCTGTTTTGCTCCCGCCGCATCGATCAGCAGCGATGCACGCTCATAAAGGGAGTAATCCACCGTCACGCTCAGCTCCACCACGCTGCGCACCGTGACCACCTCGGCATTTTCCAGTGCACGGGCCGTAGCCGTGGTGTATGCACGCACCAAGCCGCCGGTGCCCAGCAGCACGCCGCCAAAGTAACGGGTCACCACCACGATCAGATCCGTCAGGCCGCTGTGCTGCAGCACCTCCAGCGCTGGTGTGCCCGCCGTCTTGGCCGGTTCACCATCATCTGAATAGCGTTCCCGGTTGCCTTCCCGCAGGCGGTAGGCATACACATTGTGGCGGGCGGTGCGGTTGGCCGCACGCACCTGTTCCAGAAATGCAACGGCAGCTTCCTCGCTGTCCGCAAATGACAGCGCCGCAATGAAGCGGCTCTTCTTTTCTTCGTATTCTCCTGTGGCCGTGCCATGGATGGTGCGGTAATCCTCCACTGTGGTTCCTCCTGCATGTTATTCAAAACAAGTATAACATAAATCGTCCGTTGTGCAACCACTGCCGCATACGTTTTTGTGTCAAGGCCAGCTCCCTGTACCGCTGCCCACATGTCCTCTGCCAGAAAAAAGCGCAACAAAAAATCGGCTAAGCCTTGCAGCTCAGCCGATCTTTTGTTAGAAGAAAGCAGATGATTACTTGGTAAAGAGCTGGATCCACTGATGGCCCCAAGTGCTGGAGCTGTTGTAGTAGTAGCCAACACCCATTGCACGAGCTTCGGGATCCAGAATGTTTGCGCGATGGCCTTCGGAGTTCATCCAGGCATTCACGACTTCTTCAGGAGAAACGCTGCCCCATGCGGCATTCTCGCCAGCAGCGGCATCCGTCACGCCGTACTCGCTGAGAACAGTGTACCACTTGGTACCATTGGGACGAACGTGAGAATTGACGGTTGCGATCTCTTCGGCGCGCTGCTGAGCAGCTGCGGTGAGCTTTGCATCGCCCATGACCAGGGGCTGCAAGCCGTACTTTGCACGCTCGGCATTGACCAGATCCAGAACTTCCTGACGGTAGTTGCTGGTGTAAGAGTTTTCGGGGCAAGAGAAGATCAGCACCCAGTAGTTGTTGTAAACACCGCCTTCATAGTGGCCCACGCTCATGGTGGTCGCGTCTGCGTTCAGGATGCGCTCACGGGTAAAATCAATGTTCATCCACTGATCTACCGCTGCATCGGGGGTGGAAACGCCCGCCATGTAGTCCTCGCCAATCGACACATCTTCGATGCCATTCTCTGCGAAGATGGTAAAATCGCGCTGGCCATTGGGACGAACGTAGGAATAAGAAGAGGCCAGTTCCTTAGCGCGCTCCTGAGCGGCACTATTGTGGTTGCTGTCGCCCAGCTGAACGGGCTTCAGGCCAGCCTTTGCGCGCTCGTTGTTTACGCGGCGCAGGAACTCGTTCTGATAAGCTTCGTCCTGAAAGCTGATGTAGGAATTTTCTTCTTCGATGGAGGCAGAAACCGAAGCCTCAGCTGCGTTTGCAGTAACGGGCTTGAGAGATGCAGCACCAAAAACCACAGCCAAAGTCATAGCTGCTGCTGCGATATTCTTCAGGGTGCGCATCTCGAGTTTCATAAGACATCCTCCGTAAGCTTTTGTATATAAAAGCTTTTTTGCATTCATGTGAATGCGTACTGCAACAAAAGTATCACAATAGTATCTCATCGTCAAGGGGTTTCTGTCGATTTTTTGAGAGAAAATGCAAAAAAATCAAAATTTCCCGTTCCGAAAGCGTTTCACAAGCGCAACAGGTTCATCCAAGATACCGTAAATTTGTTACGTCTGTGTTGCACTTCACCGTTTTCAGGATTGTTTCGTCACACTTAACGTGTTGCATTTTATTTTTCTACACCTTTTCTGCAATGTTTTTCATGCATTTTTCTGTATGTTTATTTATATGCATATTTCAAAGTGTAACAGACTTTTGTGTGCGCTTTTCCGTTCCACTCCCCTCCCATCCCGCAGCCCTTTTCTGGGCTGCAGCCGGCCTTTGGCTCTACTTTCTGCAACAAAAAACAGCACAGGCAGCCTTTTCAGGGCCATCTGTGCTGTGCCGTATTCCTTACATAAAAAGAAGAGCGGCTCCGAAGAGCCGCCCTCCCACAATTCAGGCTATGCTATAAAAAGATCTCGCGTCAGTCGATCACTGAGCAGCCTTTGCTGCCTCGATCTGCTTGATCAGTTCGGGCACGACCTTGAACAGGTCGCCCACGATGCCGTAGTCGGCAACACCGAAGATGGGTGCGCCCTCATTCTTGTTGACAGCGATGATGCACTCGGAGTCCTGCATACCAGCGGTGTGCTGGATAGCGCCGGAGATGCCCAGAGCAACATAGATCTTGGGGTGCACGGTCTTGCCGGTCTGACCAACCTGATGGTCAGCGGTCATCCAGCCTGCATCGGTGACGGCACGGGAAGCACCCACAACGCCGCCGCCCAGAGCAGCTGCCAGCTGCTCAGCCAGCTCAATGCCCTTGTTGACATCCTTGCTGATGCCGCGGCCGACAGAGACGATCACGTCTGCGCCGATCAGATCGACCAGCTTCTCAGCGGCCTTCTCAACGCTCAGGACCTCGGTCTTGATGTCCTCAGCAGCCAGAGCGAATGCGGGCTTCACGATCTGGCAGGCATCAGCCTTGGCCTGATCGAAGGGAGCCTTCTTCATAACGCCGGGGCGGACGGTGGACATCTGCGGACGGAAGCGGGGGCAGATGATGGTAGCCATCAGATGGCCGCCGAATGCAGGACGGGTCATCTTCAGGTTGCGGTCTTCCATATCGAACTTCTGCTTGGACAGGTCGATGGTGGAGCTCTCCTTCAGGAAATCGATGTACTTTGCAGTGTCGATGTCCAGATGGGTAGCATCAGCGGTCAGGCCGGTGTGCAGACGAGCTGCGCAGCGGGGGCCCAGATCGCGGCCGATGTTGGTTGCACCGATCAGCAGGACTTCGGGCTTGTACTCGTTGACCATGTCGCACACGACCTTAGCGTATGCATCGGTGGTGTAATCCTTCAGCAGAGGGCTGTCGCAGACCATGACCTTATCGGCACCATAGCCGCCCAGCTCCTTGGCAATGCCTTCCACGTTGTCGCCCAGCAGCAGACCGGTGACCTCGCAGCCCAGCTCATCAGCCAGCTTGCGGGCCTCGCTCACCAGCTCGAAATCAGTGGGCATCAATGCGCCCTGGCGCTGCTCGCAGAAGACCCATACGCCCTTGTATTCGTTAAAATCAGCCATTGTAATCCTATGCTCCTTTCATCAGATCAGGTGCTTCTTGGCCAGGATACCAGCCAGCTGTGCGGCAGTATCGTCGCCCTTGAGCATGGTGCCTGCGCCCTTCTGCGGAGGAGTGAAGGACTTAAAGACGTTCGTCGGAGAACCCTTCAGACCGATGGTATCAACCTCGATCAGCGGATCGTCCTTCAGTGCGTTGTAATCAAACACTTCCATCGGCTTGTCGTAGCAGGTGAAGATGCCGTTCACGCTCATGTAACGGGGCTGGTTCAGCTCCTTGATGCAGGTCAGCAGGCAGGGAGTCTGCACCTTGACCATCATGTAGCCGTCTTCCAGCATACGCTTCACGGTCAGAGTGTTGCCATCCTTCTGGATGTCTGCCACGTAGGTGACCTGAGGCAGATGCAGCTTTTCAGCGATCTGCGGGCCGACCTGTGCGGTATCGCCATCGATTGCCTGACGGCCGCAGAACACAACATCCTCGGGGCCGACACCGATCTTGTTGACGGCAGCAGCCAGGATCTGGCTGGTTGCAAAGGTATCGGAACCGCCGAACTCACGGCCGGAGACCAGAACAGCCTTGTCCGCGCCGCGGGCCAGCAGCTCACGCAGCATTCCCTCGGCCGGAGGAGGACCCATGGTAATGACAACGACTTCGCAGCCGGTAGCGTCCTTGAGCTTCAGAGCAGCCTCCAGAGCGTTCAGGTCATCAGGGTTGGTGATGGTAGCCATCGAAGCACGGTCCAGAGTGCCATCGGGCTTGACGGACACCTTGCCGGAGGTATCAGGAACCTGCTTTACACAAACAATTGCTTTCATTGTAACTCTTGCCTCCCTTACTTCAGCAGCGCGCCGGAAATGACCATCATCTGCACTTCGCTGGTGCCCTCGTAGATCTCAGTGATCTTGGCATCACGCATCATGCGCTCGATGGGATAGTCACGGGTGTAGCCGTAACCGCCGAACAGCTGCAGGCAGCGGCGGGTCACATCGCTTGCGGTGCGGGCTGCGATCAGCTTTGCCTGAGCAGCCTCGACGCTGTAACGAACCTTCTTGCCGTCCATTGCTTCCTGCTTCTTCAGAGCAGCAGCGTAGACCAGATACTTTGCAGCCTCAACGCGTGCCTTCATCTCAGCCAGCTCGAACTGGGTGTTCTGGAATGCGGAAATGCTGCGGCCGAACTGCTTGCGCTCCTTGACGTAAGCAACGGTCTCTTCCAGAGCGCCCTCGGCGATGCCCAGAGCCTGAGAAGCAATGCCGATACGGCCACCGTCCAGAGTAGCCATAGCCAGCTGGAAGCCGCGGCCACGCACACCCAGCATACGGTCAGCAGGGATGCGGCAGTCCTCAAAGATCAGCTCGCAGGTGGAAGAACCGCGGATGCCCATCTTGTCCTCAGCCTTACCGACGGAGAAGCCCGGGTCGGTGCGCTCCACGATAAAGGCGGAGCACTGCTTGGTGGGACGGCCCTTCTTGTCGGGCACGATATCGGTGACAGCAATAACGATAAAGACGTTTGCGTAGCCGGCGTTGGTGATGAAGATCTTGGAACCGTTCAGGATCCAATCACCGGTCTCGGGGTCCTGCTTTGCAAAGGTCTGCTGACCCTGTGCATCGGTGCCGGCACCCGGCTCAGTCAGGCCGAAAGCACCCAGCCACTCACCGCTGCACAGCTTGGGCAGATACTTTGCCTTCTGCTCGGGAGTACCATTTTCATAAATAGGAGCAGCACACAGGCTGGTGTGAGCAGAGACGATGACACCGGTGGTGCCGCAGACCTTGCTCAGCTCTTCCACTGCCATGACGTAGGACAGCACATCGCCGCCTGCACCGCCGACCTCAGTCGGGAAATAAATGCCCATCATGCCGAGCTTGCCCATCTTTTCGACGGTCTCTTTGGGGAAGTACTCTTCCGCATCAACCTTCTTTGCCAGGGGCTTGACTTCGTTCTCAGCAAACTCGCGGTACATTTTCTGTACCATCTGCTGCTGCTTGGACAGAGTAAAATCCATCGCTATATCCTCCTAACGGGTCTTTTTCATTTACCGGAATTGCCCGGTGCAAACAAATTCCTCCCGGCCGCTTTTCCACGGTCGGGAGAAACGTTTATCAGAATTTACAGCTGGTCAACAGGGGTCTTGGTGCGGTCTGCGTTGTAAACGTAGAAGCCCTTGCCGCTCTTGCAGCCCAGGTTGCCGCCACGGACCATCTTACGGATCAGCGGGCAGGCACGGTACTTGCTGTCGCCGGTCTCCTTGTACAGCACATCCATGATGGCCAGGCAGATATCCAGGCCGATGAAGTCGCCCAGCTCCAGGGGACCCATGGGGTGGTTGGCACCCAGCTTCATAGCGGTGTCGATGCCGGCGATATCGGAAACGCCTTCCATCTTGATGAAAGCAGCTTCGTTGATCATGGGGATCAGGATGCGGTTGACGACGAAGCCTGCAGCCTCATTGACCTGAACCGGCTGCTTGCCGATGGCAACAGAGATCTCCTTGATCTTCTCAACGGTCTCAGCGGGAGTGTTGCAGCCTGCGATGACCTCGATCAGCTTCATGCGGTCTGCGGGGTTAAAGAAGTGCATGCCGACCAGCGGACGGCTAACGCCCTTGCCGATCTCGGTGATGGACAGAGAAGAAGTGTTGGAAGCGAAGATGCACTCGGGCTTGCAGATCTTATCCAGCTCGCCGAAGGTGGTCTGCTTGACCTTCATATCCTCAAAAGCAGCCTCAACGACCAGATCGCAGTCAGCGCACAGGTCTTCCTTCAGGCCCGGGGTGATGGCAGCAACGATAGCGTCTGCCTTTTCCTGCGTCATCTTTCCCTTGGCAACCAGCTTCTCGTAGCCCTTCTTGATCTTTGCCAGACCATTCTCGGCCCACTCCTGCTTGATGTCGCACAGAGCAACGGTGTTGCCCTCAACCTGTGCAAATGCCTTTGCGATGCCCTGGCCCATGGTGCCAGCGCCGATAACACCGATCTTCATAGGAAACCTCTCCTTTAATATCAAAAATTATGTAGTAATGGATTAGTTGTTGGTGAACACTGCCTTGGGCTTCGGCTTCTCACGGCTCAGGAAGCAGGCCATGCCTTCCTTCTGGTCGTGGGTCTCGAAGCAGCTGCCGAACAGCTTTTCCTCGACCTCAACAGCCTTCTCGATGGGCAGGCTGATGCCGCCGTTGATTGCCTTCTTGCAGTTGCGTACAGCGATGGGTGCATTCTTTGCGATCTTGCCGGCCAGCTTCAGCACGTTCTCCATCAGTTCAGCCTGAGGATACACAGCGTTCACCAGACCAATGCGCAGAGCCTCGTCCGCCTTGATGTTCAGTGCAGAGTAGACCAGCTGCTTTGCCATACCCATGCCGACCAGACGTGCCAGACGCTGGGTGCCGCCGAAGCCCGGGGTGATGCCCAGACCCACTTCCGGCTGGCCGAACACAGCGTTGTCAGAGCAGATGCGGATGTCGCAGCTCATAGCCAGCTCGTTGCCGCCGCCCAGTGCAAAGCCGTTGACGGCTGCAATGACGGGGATGGGGAAGCTCTCGATCATCAGGAACACGTCATTGCCCAGCTTGCCGAAGGCCTCGCCCTCTGCCTTGGTCATGGTGCTCATGGAACCGATATCTGCACCTGCCACGAAGCTCTTGTCGCCTTCGCCGGTCAGAACGATGCAGCGGACAGTCTCCTGATCCACAGCCTCAAAAGCTGCCTTCAGGTCTGCCAGAACTTCGGGATTCAGGGCATTCAGTGCCTTGGGGCGGTCGATGGTAATGATCTCAACTGCACCCTGCACCTCGGTTTTTACAAATGCCATTGTGAAAACCTCCTATTCAAATCTTATCAATTATCACAAACAGCCCCCGGACGGAGGAAAGGCTCTCCGGTTCCCTTCCCCGTCCGGGTCTGTCATTCAGTCAGGATTCCAAGAGGTGGAACTTAGTCCATCTCAACGATGGTAGCGCAGCCCATGCCGCCGCCGATGCACAGGGTAGCCAGGCCCTTGTGTGCACCGCGATGCTTCATAGCATACAGCAGGGTGACCAGGATACGAGCGCCGGAAGCGCCGACCGGGTGGCCCAGAGCAATTGCGCCGCCGTTGACGTTCACCTTGCTCATATCAAAGTTCAGAGCCTGGCTGACAGCCACAGACTGAGCAGCAAATGCCTCGTTGGCCTCGATCAGATCCATGTCAGCAACGCTCATGCCGGTCTTAGCCATGACCTTCTTGGTAGCAGCGATGGGGCCCAGACCCATGACTTCCGGCTCAACGCCTGCCAGAGCACCTGCGACCCAGGTAGCCAGAGGCTTCACGCCCAGCTCCTTAGCCTTCTCCTCGCTCATGATGACCAGAGCAGCAGCGCCGTCGTTGATGGCGGAAGAGTTGCCGGCGGTCACGATGCCGTCCTTGGTGAAAGCGGGCTTCAGCTTTGCCAGCACTTCGGGAGCGCTCAGACGGGGGCCTTCATCGGTATCGAACACGGTGTCGCCCTTCTTGCCCTTGATGACAACAGGAACGATCTCATCCTTGAAAGCGCCGTCCTTGATGGCCTTGTCAGCCTTCAGCTGGCTGTTGTATGAGAACTCGTCCAGCATCTCACGGGTGATGGGGCTGTAGCCGTACTTCTTCTGATAAGTCTCGTTGGTGCAGACATTCTCAGCGGTCATGCCCATGTGCTTGTTGAAGCCGCAGGCATCCCACAGAGCATCGTTGACCATGGTATCAACCAGCTCGCTCTTGCCCATGGGAGCGCCCATGCGGTAGCCGTAACGAGCCTTCTGCAGTGCGAAGGGAGCCATGTCCATGTTCTCCATGCCGCCTGCGACCACGATGTCAGCATCGCCAGCCTCGATCATCTGAGCAGCCATGTTGACGCAGTTCAGACCGGAGCCGCACACCACGTTGACGGTGACAGCCGGGGTCTCGATGGGCAGGCCAGCCTTCAGAGCAGCCTGACGAGCAACGTTCTGGCCCAGACCGGCCTGAATGACGCAGCCCATGTAGACATGATCGACCTGCTCGGGAGCGACGTTTGCACGGTTCAGAGCTTCCTTGATGACGATGGAGCCCAGCTCAACTGCGGGAACGTTTGCCAGAGTGCCGCCGAACTTGCCAATAGCGGTACGGCATGCAGATGCGATAACGATCTTTTTCATGTGAATAGCCTCCTGAATTGTGTATGTGTTACTTTTCGTAAGCCATTTTTATCAAAACGCCCGTAAGCGCTTTTACAAATTAGGTCTCGGGGTCTTTTTTCTGCCGGATCAGCGCATACTTTTCGTTGACCGCCTTTTCCACATTGGGTGTGACGAACTTACCGATGTCGCTGCCGTAGTAAGCTGCCTCTTTTACAATGGTGGAAGAAAGGTAGCTCCACTTGATGCTCGTTGCCAGAAACATGGTCTCGATGCCGGGCATCAGTGCGTGATTGGTCTGCGCAAGCTGGATCTCGTTTTCAAAATCCGTCACCGCCCGCAGGCCCCGCACCATCACCGAAGCGTGCCGTTTCTTGGCGAACTCCACGGTCAGGCCGTCGAAGCTCTCCACCGAAACATTCTGGATGCCCTTGCAGCATTCCTTTAGAAGCTCCACGCGCTCCTCCACGGTGAAGAGCGGATTCTTTGCGCTGTTGATGAGCACCGCCACGATCAGATGATCGTTGATCTTTGCTGCGCGCTTGATGATATCGAGATGCCCTTTTGTGACCGGATCGAACGAACCGGGATAAACTGCTGTTGCCATCGTCTGGTGTCCTCCTTGAGCGCTGTGAAAAGCGCGTTTTGGTTCTGCCATGATAGCACTTTCCAGTCTTGGGTGCAAGATTTTTGTGCAAGCTGTACGTTTTATCGTTAAAATTTAAACAATCAATGTCATGCTGCATCGCAGCTGCCTGCTACGCTATAAGTAAACCATATCGTCAAAATTTTATCAAGTCCTTTTGCAAAGATTTTGGTTTTTCAGCACCAAACAATCGTCCAAAAACTCCGCGAATTTTGTCCATATTGCCAGTCGGTCAAAATTTTCTCGATAAACTATTGATTCTACACATTGTTAATGTTATAACTAAGTTGTGCAGATCTGCTGCCCTGTCCGACAGCTGCCTTCTGCTGGTTATCAGGATATCATCCGCCTGTGTCAGAGCTGTGTTCAAATTGCCAACAGGTGGTAAACATCCTGCAAAGATTTGTCCGTGCAGGAAGAGTAAATGATAAATTTACAATTCCTTTATGTTATTATAGGAGAGGATGGTTTATAATGGATTTTACGGAACTGTATGCTCAGAAGAAAATGACCGCCGCTCAGGCTGCCGCACTGGTCAAAAGCGGTGACTGGGTGGATTACGGTTGGTGCTGCAATCAGCCTGTCGCTCTGGACAAGGCTCTGGCTGCCCGGAAGGGCCGTGAACACCCCCGTAGCGGTGGACGCTGCCATTGCAAAGCGTCTGCCTGAGCTGGAAGGTGTCAACTTCCGCGGCGGCATCCTGATGTGGGTGCCCGCGATCTTCCAGATCGACGATCCCGCTGCACACATGACATGGAACAGCTGGCATATGGGCGGCATTGAGCGCAAGGCCATTGCACAGGGCTTCTCCTTCTACTCCCCCATCCGTTATTCCGAGCTGCCCCGCTACTACCGCGAAAGCCCGGATCCGCTGGATGTGGCGGTGTTCCAGGTGACCCCCATGGACGAGCATGGCTACTTCAACTTCGGCCCCAGTGCATCTCATCTGGGTGCTGTGTGCGAAAAAGCCAAGAAGATCATCGTTGAGGTCAACAAGAACATGCCCCGCTGCCTTGGCGGCATGGAGAACTGCATCCACATTTCTCAGGTCACCGGCATCGTGGAAGGCGAGAACCCGCCCATCGGCCAGATGGCCGCTCCCGGTGCTGCTACCGAAGTGGATCTGAAGGTTGCCAACCTGATCGTTCCGCAGATCCCCAACGGTGCCTGCCTGCAGCTGGGCATCGGCGGTATGCCCAATGCCATCGGCAGCCTGATCGCACAGAGCGATTTGAAGGATCTGGGCGTGCACACCGAAATGTATGTGGATGCCTTTGTGGATATCGCCAAGGCCGGCAAGATCACCGGTGCATGCAAGCAGCTGGACAAGGGCCGTCAGGTCTACGCCTTCGGTGCCGGCACCCAGAAAATGTACGATTACCTGAACGATAACCCGGAGTGCATGTCTGCACCCGTGGACTACACCAACGATATCCGTAGCATCTCCGCACTGGATAACTTTATTTCCATCAACAACGCTGTGGACATCGACCTGTTCGGTCAGGTGAACGCCGAGACTGCAGGCCTCAAGCACATCTCCGGTGCCGGCGGTCAGCTGGACTTCGTTCTGGGCGCATACCTTTCCAAGGGCGGCAAGAGCTTTATCTGCCTGTCCTCTACCTTCTTTAATAAGAAGACCGGCCAGCTGGAGAGCCGCATCCGTCCCACTCTGGAAAACGGCAGCATCGTCACCGATACCCGTGCCAACATCCACTACCTGTGCACCGAGTACGGCTGCGTGAACCTGAAGGGCCTGACCACCTGGGAAAAGGCTGAAGCTCTGATCAGCGTAGCACATCCCGACTTCCGTGAAGACCTGATCAAGGAAGCCGAAAAAATGCACATCTGGCGCAGGAGCAACAAAATCTGATAAGTGCCGCGGGGATTCCTGCTGTCCGCGGCTGAAATGGAGTCTATCATGATGGACAAAAAGCCGCACGTCAAGCCCTATCTCTACGGGATGTTGGCAGGATTTGGAGCGATCTCCCTGAGCATCATCTTCTTTTTCCTGATCTACCGCTTCGATGGTTTTGGCGATGCCATCTCCACGCTGACCGGCATTCTGATGCCATTCATCTACGGTGCCGTCATCGCCTACCTGCTCAAACCTGTGTGCAACACCATCGAGAGCTTTCTGCGCCGGTTCATCCCGGAAAAGATGCATGGTCTGGTCAATGTGCTGTCCGTTACGCTGACCATCCTGTTCGGCCTGCTCCTCATCTACGCTTTGTGCATGATGATCATTCCGCAGCTCATTACCAGCGTGACCACCCTGTACTACACTGCGCAGCGCAACCTCGCAAAGTTCGTGCAGTGGGCGAATCATGTGGAGTTCATTGAGAACAACCAGCAGATCATGGACATGCTCAACTCTGCTTATGCCACCATCAGCACCAATATCGACGATCTGATCAAGACCCGGCTCCTGCCCTCCATGCAGAACATCGTCAGCGGTGCCGCAGTGGGTGTGCTGAACGTAGTGACCATGGCCAAGAACCTGATCATCGGCATCATCGTGGCCGTGTATATGCTGGCCAGCCGCAAGCGCTTTGTGCAGCAGGCCAAGCTGGTGCTCTACAGCATCTTCAAGCCCCGCTGGGCAGAGCTGATCAAGGAAGAAGTGAAGTACGCCGATAAGATGTTCGGCGGCTTCATCAACGGCAAGATCATGGATTCCGCCATCATCGGCGTGCTGTGCTATATCGGCTGCCTGATCTTCAAGTTCCCCAGTGCCCTTCTGGTTTCCGTGATCATCGGCGTGACCAATGTGATCCCCTTCTTCGGCCCGTTCATCGGTGCCGTGCCCGCCACCCTGCTGATCCTCATTCAGAACCCCATCAAGGCGCTATGGTTCGTCCTGTTCGTTCTGGTGCTGCAGCAGCTGGACGGAAACGTGATCGGCCCCAAGATCCTGGGCAACACCACCGGTCTTTCCAGTTTCTGGGTACTGTTCGCCATCCTGCTGTTCGGCGGTCTGTGGGGTTTTGTGGGCATGATCGTAGGTGTGCCGCTGTTTGCAGTCATCTATGATGTGATCAAAAAGCTGGTCATCTACGGCCTGAAGCGCAACAAGGAGATCGACCTGCTGCAGACTTACCACGACAACTTCGGTGACACGGAGGACGATGTTCCGGTAGAAACGTCTGCATCGGAAACATCTCCTGCCGAAACAAATAATCTATAAATCACAATGCCCTGGCATTCCATGTGATACGCTACCCCTAGAGTAGACAGAGACAAAAACTCTGAGTACTCTGGGGGTATTTTCATGTCAAGAAAGAACAATCACTATTCACGATTGACTGCTACAACAACCGCCGTTACCAGCACCGTCTGTTCATCCAGATGTCGATGCAGGCTCATGTCGGTGCTATGAACCGAGCTGCCTGATACCGATTTTGCACAAAAAATTCGCCGTCTCCTTGTGGAAACGGCGAACAAAAACCTTATATTATTTTTTTCTACTTGACAGAATGCACTTCAGTGATTCAGCGCAGGTCCTGTTTTTTTATTTCTGTTTCGTGCAGGGCTTTCTGGCTGCGTTTTATGCCGTCACTCCACGGTCACGCTCTTGGCCAGATTGCGCGGCTTATCCACGTCACAGCCGCGCAAAACAGCCATATAATAGGCAAACAGCTGTAACGGCACAATGAGCTGCAGCGGCATCAGGATATCCTCATACTCATCCAGCCGGATCACGGCATCTGCCACGCCTTCCGGCACCACAGCATCCTTTGTGGTAAACAGCAGCACCCTTGCTCCGCGGCTGCGGGTCTCCTTGGCATTGGAAATGGTCTTTTCGTACACCTGTTTCTGGGTGGCCAGTGCGATCACCGGCACGCCATCGGTGATCAGGCTGATGGTACCATGTTTCAGTTCACCGGCTGCATAGGCATCCGAGTGCACATAGCTGATCTCCTTGAGTTTCAGGCTGCCCTCCAGCGAGAGCGCATAGTCGAACCCTCGCCCAATGAAGAAGCAGCTCTGGGTGTTCACATAGCGGCTGGCAAGGTACTTGATCTGCTCACAATCTGCAAGGCGCGGCTTGATGACCTCCGGTGCGCGCAGCAGCTGGGCCGTATAGCGGCGGGTCTCTGCCTCGCTCAGCCGTCCGCGCGCATAGGCCAGCCGCAGTGCAAACAGATACAACACGCACATCTGCACCATATACGCCTTGGTGGATGCTACCGCGATCTCCGGCCCGGCGTAGGTGTACAGCACATAGTCTGCCGCGCGGGCGATGGAGCTGCCCACCACATTGACGATGGCCAGGGTCCGGCCGCCCCGGCGCTTGGCCTCCCGCAGGGCGGCCAGGGTGTCCAGTACGGCGGTCATGCCCG